>Ga0209396_1002783_pt1 | contig 18132 bp, 15 predicted proteins | sample GOMGulsemesocosm_6_FD_184638 | JGI IMG/M metagenome (GOLD analysis project Ga0209396, IMG submission 184638) | Methane-oxidizing microbial communities from mesocosms in the Gulf of Mexico - GOM8C Gulf of Mexico (SPAdes) (version 2) | ecosystem: Environmental > Aquatic > Marine > Cold seeps...
GCCGGATTTGAACCGACGACCTTCGGGTTATGAGCCCGACGAGCTACCAGGCTGCTCCATCCCGCGCCTGAATTGTGTATGTATTTTAAGTCGATTACACTAACGACTTTAGGCGGTAACCAGTTAACTTTATAAAAAGAAAATTGGTTGCGGGAGCCGGATTTGAACCGACGACCTTCGGGTTATGAGCCCGACGAGCTACCAGGCTGCTCCATCCCGCGCCTGTATTTGCTAGCTAAGAGCGTGAGCCCTCGTTAACAAGAGCGCCATAATATAGTTTTATAAAGTTAATGCAAGCACTAAGTTAAATAAGATTGTACTTAGTGCATTTTAAAATGAAAACTGCTGAATTTTACAGCAAAATCACAAAAACTCCGTTCTACGATGAGGCGTAATCATTTTTTGCCAAGGCCAATCATTATGTCCCATAATAATGAAATCAGGATTTTCAGTGATCTCTCTTTGATTATAGGAGATAGGATTAAATTCAGCACTTAGAATTTGACCACCAGCTTGCTCAACTATGATTTGTGAAGCGCCGGTATCCCACTCACCTGTTGGTCCCACACGTAAAAAACAATCAGCTTTGCCTTCAGCAATCATGCAAGCCTTTAAAGAACAAGAACCTACAGCTATGGTGTCAAAGTCGCGATCTAAATAACAGCTTACGGCCTCTATTTTTTGCCTACGACTTACCGCTAGGGTTAATTTATGATGTTTAACCACTTCTAGCTTAGTATCTTGATTGTGATTAGGTGTATTATGGTGTTCACGTTTAAATGCACCAAAACCTTTGGCTGCAAAATAAGTGGTATCTTTAATTGGCCAATGAATGATGCCTAATACAGGTTGGTTATTTTCAATCAAAGCAATATTTACGGCAAAGTCACCGCTTTTTAAAATAAACTCTCCAGTGCCATCCATAGGATCAAGCAACCAATAACGCGTCCAGCCTTTTCTTTCATCTAATGGTGGGATGGCTGTTTCTTCAGACATAATTGGAATATCAGGCGTTAATTTCATTAAGCCATCAATTATGACTTTATTAGCAGCTAAGTCTGCTTTAGTAACAGGAGTATCATCACATTTTTGCTGCTGACCAATATCTTCTTGATCATAAATATCCATGATCGCTTGGCCAGCTTGTTTTGCTATTTCAATACAGGGTTCAAGGAAAGACTGCATAATTAGATCCTGTTTATTTTGCTCTACTGGCTAAGTGCTCTTTGGCTAAAAATAATGCAGCCACACTTCTGGCTTCAGTAAAGTCTGTTTGAGTTAATAGCGCTTGCCACTGGCTTAAAGGCCAATGCACGACTTCTAGCGGTTCAGGTTCATCACCTAATAATGATTCAGTGTATAATTGTTCAGCAAGTATAATATGCATTTTGGCGTTAAAGTAACTTGGTGCCAAACTCACTTGTTTTAGCTCTACCAATTCTTTTGCGCCAAAACCCGCTTCTTCTTTTAATTCACGATTACCAGCTTGCATTGCATCTTCGCCTGGGTCTATCAGACCTTTAGGGAAACCTAATTGATAATCATGGGTACCCGCACAATATTCTCTTACTAATAATAGCGTATCATCGCCAAGAAGGGGCACTATCATCACAGCACCTCGCCCACCGCCTTTAATACGTTCATATTTACGCTGCTCACCATTTGAAAATTCTAAATCTAATGACTCTACAGTGAATAATCTACTTTTAGCGACTATGTCAGCTGCTAAAATATCCGGCAACTGATGCTCCTTTTTCTGTGCCATACCATCACTTTAAATTTAATAAATAATATGTGAATCATAATTGTTTTATTATAAAAAACCTAGAGTGTGTTGAACTTTAAAAGTAATGTTTTTTTGCTATCATAGCTTACAATGACACATATATAATTTGCGATTACACACTATGTTAGATTGGCCTAATATTGACACTATATTACTCGACATGGATGGCACCTTGTTAGATCTTCATTTCGACAATCATTTTTGGTTAGAACTAGTACCTGCAAAAATGGCACAAAAACAAAATATTACCTTTGATGAAGCCAAGGCTGATTTAGTCTCTCGATATCAGGCTGTAGAAGGAAAAATTCAGTGGTATTGCTTAGACTATTGGCAAAAAGAGCTTTCTCTACCTATCGTAGAACTAAAACGTGAAATACAACATTTAATAGCAATACGAGAAGACGTGCCTGAGTTTTTAAAGGCACTTAAAGCCTCAGGTAAAAAACTGGTTTTATTAACCAACGCGCATCCAGAAAGCTTGTCTTTAAAAATTGAACGAACTCAAATCGATGAGTATTTAGATGAAATCATTTCTACTCATGAATTTGGCGTAAGTAAAGAACATCAATCATTATGGCAACAATTAGAACAAAGATTAAAATTTGATAAAAACCGCACTCTATTTGTAGACGATAGCCTAACAATTCTTGAGTCGGCAAAAACGTTTGGTATAGGACACTTGCTGGCAGTTGCTAATCCTGATAGCAAAAAACCAGTCAATACCATTAACCAGTTTCCAGCGGTTACTGACTACCGAGATCTTTTACCAATAAGCTAATAGCATCTTCATTTATGGCAATGCCAAAATACAAAGATTCACCTAAATAATGAATTGCTCAGCAAAGCTACAATTCCTATCTGAAGAGGCTTAGTTATAAGCTTAACGTTTTATCGCCAAGCGCATTAATATGTCAGCAACTTGTTCTAACGGAATTTGTTTGCTGGCAGCACCCAAGTCAAATGCGGCTTTAGGCATACCATACACCACACAACTTTTTTCATCTTGAACAAAAGTTTTAGCGCCTGCTTCTTTAAGTTTCAATAACCCTTTTGCCCCATCGGCTCCCATGCCAGTTAAAATACATGCAGTCAAACTTTTAAGCCCTAACTTAGCAACTGAATCAAACAATACATCAACAGCAGGTCTATGGCGATTCACAGGCTCACTTTGTGATAAATAACACACTAAGTCATTACCTTTAGCCTTGATGCTTAAATGATGGTCTCCGGGAGCAATATATACTGTACCGGCTGATATTATTTCACCATCTTTTGGCTCTTTAACAGTCATTGCAGATGTACGATCCATTCGTTCTGCAAATGAAGTACTAAAAACTGGCGGGATATGCTGTGTAATAACTACGGGAGGAAAATGTGCTGGTAAGCGTGTTAATACCTCTTTAATAGCCTCAGTACCACCCGTTGAAGCGCCAATAACTGATAAATGATTAACTTTAAACTTAACTGCTTCTGGGTTGGCTATTTTTGCATGTTTATTTTCTTTTAAAGGTAGAAAAGGCCTCACTCTCGCACTTGCAGCAGCACGTATTTTATCATGTAAAATATCCGCGTAGTCTCTTAACTCTTGCGCTACATTTTTTGTTGGTTTGGCAATAAAGTCTATTGCCCCTAGCTCTAATGACTCTAAAGTAGCTGGGGCACCTTGTTGCGTTAAAGTTGAAATCATTACAACTGGCATAGGTCGTAAACGCATCAAGTTCTTTAAAAAACTAATGCCATCCATTTTGGGCATTTCTATATCTAATGTTAATACATCTGGGCTTAATGTTTTTATTTTTTCTCTGGCATCAAAAGGGTCTTCGGCTGTGCCTATTACTTGAATATCATCTGCCAATTGCAAAACTTCAGTTAATAAAGCCCTAATAAGTGGGGAGTCATCAACTACTAAAACCTTTATCATTTAATATCTCCTTTTCAGGCTGTAGGCTTTAAACTACACCTAAAACAACTCAATATCTGTATCTTAAACTTAGCTTTCGAGTACTTATAATTATATTTTTTCTTAACTTTACAAATAACAGCTAAAACAGTTCTGTATGTGTATCTTGCTCTTCAATCTCGTGTGCTTGTAATTATATTCTCTGTTAACTTTACAAATAACAGCTAAAACAGTTATGTATGTGTATCTTGCTCTGCAATCTCGTGTGTTTGTAATTATATTCTCTGTTAACTTTACAAATAACAGCTAAAACAGTTCGATATCTGTATGTGTATCTTGCTCTTCGATCTCGTGTAAGTACTTGTTCTCACGTTGCTGTATTGTATCATTATGCATACTGCGTAATTTTTTCACTTGCGCCTTGCCTGTTTCAGGATAAAACAACACCTTTCTAGGCCAAGGACCACCAACATCATGAGAATCAATACTAAAACCTTCTTGCTTCAAATAGGTAGAAGCAAATCTAATATTACCCTCACCAACATCTGTCATAGTCTTAATTATTTGTCCGCCACCAAAAAGTTTTACTTTTAAGTTTTGCCTATTACCACCATTTTTAATCACTTCATTAATCAAAAACTCCATGGCCCAGTTACCATAACGACAACTTAATTGATCTTCTACAGAGCCTAATGCCGCCGCTTTATTTATGGGTAACATAAAGTGATTCATGCCACCTATGCCCATAACCTCATCATAAACACACGCTGAGATACACGAGCCTAATACGGTTGAGATCACTTCTCTTTGCTTAGTAACATAAAATTCACCAGGTAATATTTTAGCCACCACAATTTTTCGACTGCGATCCCAGTATCTTTTTATATTCTCAAATCCCGGATATACCGGTTTAAATTCATGATGCAAAATACAACCTTACTTATTATTGGTTTAAAGTAAAATTTAACAGTCTACTTTTAACCTTATACATCCTGTAATTATGGTTATTTAATGATAGTCACTTTATTTTGTGATAAATCGTTTTACCTAAACCACTAAAGTTTTTTTGTTCTTTACTCATACTTTCTGAGTGGCCTAAAAATAAATGGCCTTTTGAAACTAAAATATTTGAATAATTGTTAAATAATTTCTCTTTGGTTTCTTTATCAAAATAAATCACAACATTACGACAAAAAATAAAATCAAACGGACCTTTCATTGGCCATCCCTGCAATAAGTTTAATCGCTTAAAGTGAATCATTTTTTTCAATTCAGGTTTTACTTTGTAATTTTCACCTTGCTTGTCTTTAAAAAACCAATTTTTTAAAATTTCAGGCTCTAATCCTGTTGTAGAATTAGCCGAATATTCACCTGAACTGGCTTTTGCTAATACATTAGAATCTAAATCGGTTGCGAGTATTTTCACGTCCCAGCCTATGGGAAACATGCCCGCTACTGTCATAGCAATTGAATAAGGCTCCTCGCCAGTAGAGCAACCAGCAGACCAAATTCTAACGCGCTTAGTTGATCTATTTTCTTTTAACAGTTTTGGTACTAAGGTATTTTTTAAAAATTCAAAGTGATGCATTTCACGAAAAAAAGACGTTAGGTTAGTGGTGATTGCATTAATAAAGTGACTAAACTCTTCATCTTTATTTGACTCTAAATAATCAATATACTGCTCAAAATTACTTAGTTTTAAGCTACGAATACGCCTTGCTAATCTTGAATAAACCATTTCGCGTTTATGTTCACCCAGCACAATACCGCACGCTTTATAAACTAAATCAACAATATGGGTAAATTCACTATCGGTAAGTAAAAACTCTTTGGCCACAGCTATTCCCTTATCTATTCAGATGAATTCAAACTATGTTATGACTCAATACTGCCCATAACATAGTTTGAAAAACAGGTTATAAACTCCTTATTTATATGGAGCTAAAACTCTTCCCACTCATCTGATGAATCAACAAAGTCATCTCCCGTTGCCGGACTTGCTAACCTTTGTGCTCGACTCGCTTTTGGCGCTGCCGGTTTTGGTGCTGCTCTATGGCTAGTGGGTGCTGGTAATGCAGCTGCGTGTCCACCAGCATTCGATTTAAAGAAGGTCAATAACTGGCGCATACCATTGGCTTGTTCGGCCATAGACTCACCTGCGGCTGATGCTTCTTCTACTAATGCGGCATTTTGCTGGGTCATTTCATCCATTTGAGTAATGGCTTTATTTACCTGCTCGATACCTGAACTTTGCTCTTCTGATGCAACGGTAATATCAGCTATCATTTCAGTTACTTTTTGCACCGAAAGTACAATTTTTTGCAACGTAGTACCCGACTCATTAACCAGTAAGGTACCATCTTCTACTTTGCTTACACTGTCTCTAATAAGCTCTTTAATCTCTTTCGCTGCAGCTGCAGAGCGTTGTGCTAAGTTTCTTACTTCACCTGCCACCACCGCAAAACCACGACCTTGTTCACCCGCTCTTGCCGCCTCTACTGCTGCATTTAATGCAAGTAAGTTAGTTTGGAATGCAATTTCATCAATCACTCCAATAATATCTGAGATTTTTTTACTAGAATCATTAATCTCAGCCATGCTGGTTACCGCACGCTGTACTACCTGGCCACCTTGCGCAGCTTGCTCTTGCGTATTGGCAGCAAGCTCATTAGCAACCTTGGCATTATCGGCATTTTGTCTTACTGTGCTTGTCATTTCCTCCATACTCGATGCGGTTTCTTCTAATGAAGATGCTTGCTCTTCGGTTCTTTGACTTAAATCCGCATTACCTTGTGATATTTCCTCGGCACCACTTGCTACTAGAGTAGAAGAAGTATTAATTTGATCTATTACTTCGGTTAGTTTTTCTGCTGTAGTATTGGCATCTCGTTTTAATTTATCAAACGAACCTTGGTAGTCTTTATTGATACGTTTAGTTAAATCACCGTGGGCCATAGCATCAAGCATGTTGCCTGTTTCTGCTACCGCGTCATCTACAATTTCAACTAAGGTATTTAAACCTTTTGTTAAGTTAAGGAAGAAGCCGGATTTATCACCTTCTTCAAGCCTAACTTCAAGATCACCGCCCCCAGCTGAAGCAATAAGATTGTCAATTTCTTTTTCGATAGCCACTTCTGCGGTTCTATCATTCCACTCAACCACGGTACCTACACGCTCACCATCATCTGAATTAATTGGATTAGCAATTAATGAGAAAGTGCGCCCGCCAACTACAATTTCGGTTTTATAGGTACTGGCTAAGCTTTTCAGCATATTTTGTTGATGTGCTGGATTTTTATGGAATACATCCACATTTTGCCCTACCAGGTTATTACTATTAAAGTTAGGTAAATCGGTGCGTATATCAGCCTCTGCATCTCGCATCATGCTCTGAACGGCCTCATTCATAAATACAATGTTATTGCCTGCATCGGCAATCATGGCATTGGCTGATACATTATCTAATGCTTGTTTAATACGTAAATTTTCAGCTGCTTCTGCACGTTCTGCACGTTCTGCCGCTAAACGCTCTGTTTTATCATCCCACTCTACAACTGTGCCTAAGCGTTCACCTTCATCATTAAATACTGGCGTAGCAATTAAACCAAAGGTAAAACCAGCGAGTTCTAAGTCTGTTTTATAAGTTGATGTTAATTTATCTAACATGCCTCTTTGATGTGATGGGTCTTTATGGAAGGTATCTATGTTAGTACCAATCAAGCTGGCAACTTCAAACTTAGGTAATACAGTGCGTAACTGCTGTTCATTAGCAGATAACATAGTAACTACGGCTTCATTAACATAAACAATGTTGTAATCTGCGTCTGCCATCATCACATTTGCCTGACATACATCTAATGCGCTGGTAGTTCTTTGATTGGCATTGGCGATATCTTCTGCTATTTTTTCTGCTGCTAATCGTTCTGTTTTATCTTCCCACTCTACGACCGTACCTAAACGATCACCTTTATCATTAAATACCGGTGTTGCAATTAAACCAAAGGTAAAGCCAGCTAATTCTAAATCAGTTCTATATGTTGATGTTAATTTATCTAACATGCCTCGTTGATGCGCTGGGTTTACATGGAAGGTATCTATATTAGTGCCAATTAAACTAGCAACATTAAAGCTTGGTAAAACTGACCGTAATTGCTGCTCATTAGCAGATAACATAGTAACTACGGCTTCATTAACATAAACAATGTTGTAATCTGCGTCTGCCATCATCACATTTGCCTGACATACATCTAATGCACTTGTGGTTCTTTGATTATTGTTAGCTATATCTTCTGCTATTTTTTCTGCAGCTAAGCGCTCGGTTTTATCTTCCCACTCTACTACTGTGCCTATACGTTCATTAGCATCATTAAATACCGGTGTGGCAATTAAACCAAAGGTAAAGCCAGCGAGTTCTAAATCAGTTTTGTAGGTCGATGTTAATCTATCTAACATGCCTCTTTGATGTGCGGGGTCTTTATGGAAGGTATCAATGTTGGTACCAATTAAACTGGCAACATCAAACTTAGGCAATACAGTGCGTAATTGCTGCTCATTATTACTTAGCATAACATTCACTGCATCGTTAACATAAACAATATTATAATCAACATCAGCCATCATAATATTGGCCTGACATACATCTAATGCACTTGTGGTTCTTTGATTGGCATTAGCTATATCTTCAGCTTTACGTTCTGCTGCTAAGCGCTCGGTTTTATCTTCCCACTCTACTACGGTGCCTATACGTTCACCATCATCATTAAATACTGGTGTTGCAATTAAACCAAAGGTAAAGCCTGCGAGTTCTAAATCTGTTTTATAGGTAGATTTAAGGTTATCTAACATGCCTCGTTGATGTGCTGGATTAACATGGAAGGTATCTATATTGGTACCAATTAAACTGGCAACATTAAACTGAGGTAAAGCAGTGCGTAATTGCTGCTCATTAGTTTTAAGCATTTCCACAACGGCTTCATTGACATAAACAATGTTGTAATCTGCGTCTGCCATCATCACATTGGCCTGACAAACATCTAATGCACTGGTCGTTCTTTGATTGGCATTGGCAATATCTTCTGCAGCTTTTTCAGCAGCTAAACGTTCTGTTTTATCTTCCCATTCTACTACTGTGCCTAAACGTTCACCATCATCGTTAAATACTGGCGTCGCAATTAAACCAAAGGTCATTTCTCCTAATTCAAGGTCGGTGTTATAAACATCTTTTAGTTTCTCTAACATGCCTCTTTGATGCGCAGGGTTTTTATGGAAATCATCAACACAAGTGCCTATTAACTTATCAACTCTAAAGTTTGGCAATAACGCTTGCAGTTGTTTTTCTCTAGAGCGCAACATGCCTTTTACAGCTTCATTGACATATACAATGTTTAAATCAGCATCTGCCATCATCACATTGGCCTGACATACTTCCAGTGCATTGGCTGTTCTGGCATTTACATTGGCAATTTCTTCAGCTTTACGTTCTGCCGCTAAACGCTCTGTTTTATCTTCCCACTCTACCACTGTGCCTATGCGCTCATTAGCATCATTAAATACTGGTGTGGCAATTAAACCAAAGGTAAATCCTGCCAGCTCTAAATCAGTTTTATAGGTAGATTTTAAGTTATCTAACATGCCACGCTGATGTGCAGGGTTGACATGGAAGGTATCTATATTTGTGCCAATTAAGCCAATCACATTAAAGCTAGGTAATACTGACCGTAACTGCTGCTCATTATTGCTCAACATAGCGGTTACAGCTTCGTTAACATAAACAATGTTGTAATCTACATCTGCCATCATTACATTTGCCTGACATACATCGAGAGCGCTGGTAGTTCTTTGGTTGGCATTGGCAATGTCTTCTGCAAGTTTTTCAGCTGCTAAACTCTCCGAAAGATCTTCCCACTCTACTACGGTACCTAAACGTTCACCTTTTTCATCAAATAAAGGAGAAGCTATCAGGCTAAAGGTTAAGTCACCTAATTCAAGTTTTGTACTGTATGGCTGATTAAGAGATTGTAATAAAGAGCGCTGATGACTCGGATTTTTATGAAAAACATCTACATTAGTACCAACCAGGGTTGCAACATTAAAGTTAGGTAATAATGTACGCAATGCAGCTTCATTTTTTTGTAACATGGCAGTGACTGACGTATTAACGTAAGTAATATTACAATCAGCATCAGCCATCATCACATTACCCTGACATACATCTAGTGCTTTTAATTTAGAGACATCTAGTTTGTCGGGTTCAACTTCCTCTGGGGCTTCAACTTCAATGGTAAATAAGTGAGATACATTTCTAAAAAAGGCGGGATAAGCGTCTTGATTTAGGTTATCAAAACCATATTGATCGTTATCTTTTAGGTAAGGTAAGCTGGATTCTACTAAGTCAAGTTTGGCAGCTAATACATCTAATGTTTGATGCAAATAAAACAAGGCACCACTTGTAGCCAAGGCAAATATAAAAATGGCCATCATGGTTTGTTGTTCGAAGTTAACGCCAGCAATTTGCAGGCTAATAATAAAGGATACTAGAATCGCGACAGCTACTATTAGCAGCTTATTCACGAGTTTTGCTCTTACACTGACTTTTTCCATTTCGCCCCCTTGCGCAAGGAATTTCCTGACTTAATAATTTGAATTTGAATGTATTGAATAATTAACCTGCTAATAAATCGCTATCTGTTTCTCGTAATAAATTTAACACTCTTTCTAAATGTAAAAGTACAACCATTTTGTCTCCTACATTTACTAAACCATGCACAAACTCGGCATTGTCGCTTTTACTAATATCGGGTACATCCGTTGCTTGTTGCTGACCTATGCTATAAACATCTGATACGGCATCGACAACCAACCCCATAATTTTTGAACCTACTTTTAATTCAACCTTAACCACAATAATTACGGTCAATGGTCCGTACTTGACAGACGTTAAACCAAACCTTAAACGTAAATCTATAATCGGCACTATGGTGCCTCTTAGGTTAATTGCACCTTTTACAAAAACCGGAGCATTAGGAATTGCTGTAATTTCTTCCCAACCTCTAATTTCTTGTACCGTTAAAATATCAACACCGTACTCTTCTTCATCCATAATAAAGGTCAAAAACTGCTGAACATCTTCTTGATTTATACTTGGCGAATGAAGTTCATTTTGTTGTTGTAACTGCTGTTGTGTTTGTTCCATCTAATCTACCCCAACATGATTTTTACTATTTTGCTGTGATTGCAGCTGTATTTTTCACAGCTAATCTTTAACGAATTGGTTATTAACATTAAGTGTGATTTCTATTTCAACCTAGAATTTACCCAGGCTCTAACATAGGATTATCGATTGCTAACTTTTGACTTCCAGCCCTTTTAAGCCCAGCAAGTTTTATTAAACCGCTAATATCCACAATAAGTGAGACTCGGCCATCGCCTAAAATTGTAGCGCCTGATACGCCATCTACTTTTTGGTAATTAGCTTCTAAACTCTTTATAACAACTTGTTGTTGCGCTAATAAATCATCAACTAATAAACCGACTTTTTGATTATCACTTTCAACAATCACTAACAAACCTTTGTCTAATTCCTCTATCGCGCCGGTATGATTAAATATTTGGAATAATCTTAAGATTGGAATATATTCATCTCTTAGTCTAAGTACATCAACACCACCACCAACACAGTTAACCTGTTTTAAATCAACTTGTAATGATTCAACGATTGAAATTAACGGCACAATATAAGTATGTTTACCTAAAGTGACTAATTGACCATCGAGTATGGCTAGAGTAAGTGGTAAGCGTATTGTGAAGGTAGAACCTTTACCTCGTTCTGAGGTAACATCAATCGAACCGTTAAGCGCATGTATATTTCGTTTAACAACATCCATGCCAACACCACGACCAGATAAGTCGCTTACGGCATCTGCTGTTGAAAAACCAGGTAAAAAAATGAGATCATTGATTTCATCATCCGTAAGACTATCATCTTCATGGATCAAGCCTTTTTCTATCGCCTTAGATTGTATTTTATCGGTATTTAAGCCGTTACCATCATCCATTATTTCTATAACAATATTGCCACCTTGATGAAATGCATTCAGGGTGACTTTACCGACAGGTTCTTTACCTGCTTCGATTCTGTGTTCTGGGGTTTCTAATCCATGATCTAATGAGTTACGCACTAAATGCACCATAGGATCAGATATTTTTTCCATTACCGTTTTATCTAACTCGGTTGTTTCACCTATGAGTTTTAACTCAACTTCTTTATTTAATTTTTGTGAAATATCACGCACTAAACGCGGAAAACGACTAAATACAAAACTGATTGGCATCATACGTATACGCATTACGCTTTCTTGTAAGTCTCGGGTATTATGAGCGAGCTGAGCTAACCCTTCTTTAAGCGCCATTTGTTTGTTTTCAGTCATATCTCCTTCACCAAGCTGGGTAAGCATGGCCTGAGTGATTACCAACTCACCAACCATATTTATCAAGGAATCAACTTTGTCGATACCAACCCTGATTGAAGTGGATTCTCCACTTGTTTTAGCTGGCTTTTTAGCGGGCTCATTAGAAGCTTCTTTTGTTGGTGCTTTTACGGTTTCAGACTCAGGATTACTTTCTTTGACTGTTGTTTTAGGTTCAGGTGCTGCAGTAGTTTCTGGAGTTGGTTCATCATCTTCAAATAAACCACCACATAAGGTTATTTCAATTTTTGCATCGTCTTCAACCCATTCAAATATTTCTTTAATTTTGTTGTCATCTTCATGGGTTTCTACAAAAAATGTCCAAGCGATATAACATTCATCAGGTTGAATATCATGAATGTCAGGTAAGTCTGTTAGATCTGATGAAACAGAACATTCGCCTAAATCAGCTAACTCACTGAAAAGGTATAAAGGCTCATTACCTGTTTTAAATAAATGATGTAATGGTTTAAAATCTACTTGATAAGTATCTAATGATTTTGTGTTAACGCTTGTATTTGATTCTTTCGTCTCGTCATGTGAAATATTTAGTATGATTTCAAATTCAGCTTTTAATACATTTGACTCTGTTAAATCAGGCTCTTGCTCTGACTGCAATGCACCTAACATTTCTCTTAAACAATCAACAGACTTTAAAAGCAGGTTTACATGAATGGTTTCTAAATTGCGTTCACCATTTCTGATTTGATCTAATAAAGTTTCAAGAACATGAGTAAAATCAGCTACTGAATTAAAACCAAATGTACCACTGCCTCCTTTAATAGAATGAGCCGCCCTAAAAATAGTATTGATGGTTTCTGAGTCAAGATCTCCGGGTTCTAAATTAAGTAATTCAGCTTCCATTGCATCTAAGCCTTCAAAGCTTTCTTCAAAAAACACTTCAAAAAACTGACTAAGATCGATACTCATATAACCTCCCTATTACGCATTTTTTAACGGATCACTTTTTTAATTACTGCCAGTAATTGCTCAGGATTAAAAGGTTTAACTATCCATCCTGTTGCTCCTGCGGCTTTACCTTCCGTTTTTTTATCTAACCCAGATTCAGTTGTTAGCATTAACATAGGTGTGAATTTATATTCAGGTAAAGCTCTTAACTCCCTGATCAAGGTAATGCCATCCATTATTGGCATATTTACATCAGAAATAACCGCATCAAATGTACCTTGCTTTGCAATGCCTAAAGCTTCACTACCATCTTTAGCATCTGTTACGTCAAAGCCTGCTTTTTTAAGGGTGAAACTAACCATTTGTCTCATAGATGCTGAATCATCTACAGCCAAGATTTTTTTCATAATGACCTCTTATTATGATTGTTCGATTTCTAAAAACGTTAATACCCCAAGCGCTTTAGCTGAGGCAATCAAAGCATCGCTTTTACCATGCCATTGAATCTTATGTTGTGTTGCTAGTAAGTGTTTTTGTAAGGCGCATAATAATTGCACTGATGCAGTATCGGCTTGTACAACTTGGTTGATATCTATCTCGATTTCTTTACCTTCATCAAGTAACTCAATGAGGTTTTGATGTAATGCGGCAACATTGTTTATTTGAAGCTCTTCTGGCAACTGAAACATTAATGATCAATCCTTGTTTATCTTTAGTTAAAAGCTTAGACGGTGATCTTTAATTTGCCACAAAATTTGATAATTAATTAAATTTAATAGAGATATTTATAAAACATGGGGGTTAAGTAAGTCGATACTAGGTGGAATGATTATTATTATTGAATCAGTTTCTAGACTTGTAAATTTACATTTTACTAAGCTAGATAGTAGGTAAGTAAAGGTGAATCTATTTAATAGAAACACCTTTATCTAAGATAAAATATGACAAAAGTGTCGTATTTTTAACTGAACCAAAAATTAATAATATTGGGCAATTAATTTGAAGTCAGTAATAAGGTGCTCTGTATTTATAAGCGGCGGTTGACCTTTTATAAATTCAGGTTTAAAAATAGCCCTCAACTTGCCTTTATTATCAACTAAAGCAATAGAAGCACTATGATCAACTGAATACGCTTGCTCAGCCTCACCATCACTTTTACCGTCAGTAATGGCATAAATTAACCCTAAGTCTCTTACAAAAGGAAATAATTGAGTATGAGGCCCTGTTGCCCCAATAAACTCGGGATTAAAGTACTCTATATACTGTTTTCTTTTTTCAACTAAGTCACGAGCAGGATCAACAGAGATAAACCACACTTTTAATTTATGCTCTTTAGCAACGCTTTTATATACCTGATTTAATTTAGCTAACGTCATAGGGCAAATATCTGGGCAATGGGTATAACCCAAAAACAATAAATTCCACTGGCCTTTTAGTGCTTCATTGGTAATTTTATTTTCATTTTGATCTTCTAAAATAAAAGGTTTAAGTTCTCTGGCTTCTGAATATACAAGTGCTTTGGTTTGTGGAGGCTGCACTTCAAAACATCCACTGACAGTACAGCCGATTAATAAAATAAATAAGACTCTGATCATCATTTTCTTACGCAACAATTGCTTTATCTATGAATAATGCGATAAAGAGTAACATTAATTGAATAATAGAAAACTTAAATAAGTCCATTGCACCATCAGAAGTATTTGATAGTTTTAATTTAATCGCTTTATAAATAAATACGCCATTTAAAATCATTGCTGATGCTAAATAAAAGTAACCCGACATGCCAATCAAGTAAGGTAAAATACATACTAAAGCTAATAATAAACTATATAGCAGCACACAAGTTTTTGTGAATGTGATGCCATGGGTAACGGGTAACATAGGAATATTGGCTTTTTTATAATCTTCTCTTCTATGTATGGCCAAAGCCCAAAAATGTGGCGGAGTCCAAGTAAAGATAATCATCACTAATAACCAAGGCTCGGCAGCTAATTGACCGGTTTCGGATACCCAACCTAATAAAGGCGGCATCGCACCAGCTAGGCCACCTATCACAATATTTTGTGGTGTCGCACGCTTTAAATATAAGGTATAAATAAAGGCATAACCTACCAAAGCAAATAAGGTTAGCCCTGCTGTTAACCAGTTAGCTGCAAATACTAAACATACAAAACCAATCACGGCTATTGAAGCTGAAAACATTAACGCTTGTATACGTGATACTCGCCCTTTTACAACAGGCCTATTTTTTGTCCGTGCCATTTTGGCATCAATTTCATGATCTACAATGTGGTTTATAACAGCTGCACTACTCGCTAATAGCCCTATGCCTATTAAGCTTAAGCTCTGAAGTAATATACTTCGCCCCATATCAGGCGCTAATGCTAAACCCACCAGCGCAGTGAGCACTAATAACGCCACCACTTTTATTTTACAGAGCTCCAAGTAATCTTTAATACTTGCAGATTTAACAGCTCTTTTTAACTGTGTTTTTTGTACTAATGTATTTTCCATTTTATTTCTCCTAAACATTAGGGACGGATTTTTATTATTTTTTCATTCTTTAATTCTTACTTATTAATCACGCGGCTAAAGCCCCGTCTACAAAAGCGGTTTTGCTATATCTGTTTCAACCTAATTTTTGCAGTGGATTCTTTTATTTTATGTATGTAATAACTTAATCGGATCAAACTTATCAATAACATAGCCGCCATTAAGTTATGGGCTAAAGCGATGCTAATTGGGAACTGCCAATACACTAAAATTCCACCTAGTAATATTTGGCATATGACGGCAGCAGCAACAAGCAAAGCCGCATTTTTAATTTTATTTGACTGAGCTTGTAGCCAAATACGTATAGCGACAAATATAATCACAGTTGCTGTGACCATGGCCCAAAATCTATGAACTAAATGAATTGATTGGCGTGCCTCTGACGATAAAACACCATATTCATAATTACTGGATGCTGAAGGAAGTTGAAATACATCTAACAGAGAGAAAGTTTGCTGCCAATTACCTGAACATAAAGGTAAACCAACACAATGAGGTGCAGCATAGTTTGCAGCTAACCAACCGCCTAAAGCAATTTGTATCAGTAATACAACTAAAGCACATAGACACCAAGAAAAATAACCTATTACTGAGGTGCTTTCTCCTGTTATAGGTTTACTGGTAATACGAAAATATAACAAACTTGATAAAGTTAATATGGCAAAACCTCCTAATAAATGCCCCATTACAATCAAAGGCTGCAAAGCCATAGTCACAGTTAACATGCCTAATATGGCTTGAAATATTACAAGCAATACTAAAAATATGGGTAACTTAAGTGGGGTAATATGTTTTTGTAATTTAGCTGAATTTAAAGATTTGTTTTTAAATAGGTAAATTGAGTAAAGCATGATCCCTAATAACATCAAACCTAAAGTGCCAGCAAAATACCTGTGGATCATTTCTTTCCAAGCTTTTCCTGATTCTACAACAGCACCAGGGAAGTTTTTCGCCACAACTGAGATATCATCAAGATGCTTTGGTACTGTTAAAAAACCATAACAACCGGGCCAATCAGGACAACCCAAACCGGCATCACTCAATCGGGTATAAGCCCCTAAACCAACTACGACCACTGCAAACAAACAACTTATTAAAACTAAAGTCTGATATTTATTTTTAAAATACTGAGATATGTTTTTATTCATTTTTATTAATCCTTCAACTACTTAATATCATTTGTTTTTATTTTTAAGTTTTCTGATTATTCCTTTATTGTTCTCCTAAGAACTGCGAGCATAATTTAATAGTTTTTTAAGGTCTTTCATCAAACCTTTATTGGTCATTCTATTTGCTTGTTCATCATCTGTGATTGGATAAACCAATACCACTAACCCCATATGATCTATCAAATATAAAGCATCTTGTTTTAATTGGTTGTTGTTATAAACATAGTTTTTAAATCCAGCCTCTGTGACTTCTTTTTTACCTAATAGCACTAAATCTACCTTGCCTTGATTTTTACCCAAAGCTAAATGAAGGTTTTTTAATTCGGCTCGACGGTTTGCACACTTTTCATTGCATTGATCAGCTGATATGTAAGCAATAGACCAAGCCTTTGGCTCTATTTCAGCCCAAGAGTCTAGCTTAATTTCCTGTGATAAAAACTCTCCTTGGTTAACGGTATTTGTTGGTATTAGGTCTAATTTTAATACCGTATATGCCAAGGCTAATGGCACGATAAAACTGACAATGAAAATTATAATTGTTTTTTTATTTGTCATTTACTTCTCCTATTGGAACCTGTTTATTTAACGCTTTTTGTGTATTTTTTTGATTCTTCTTTTGACTACGTACTGCAAATATAAAAATACCTAAGGCTGCAAATCCTATAAGCAACCACTGCAAAGCATAAGCGTGATGTTTTTCTGGCGGCATTACGACACTTTGGTAATGAGGTTGAGCCAGCGGATTTTTATCCATAACGTAAGCCATAAAGTTAACAAGTTGCTGACTGCTTTGCTCTGCTTGCATGTGAATATCAATAAATTGAATTTGTTTTGGCCAACCTTGCGCTGTAAGCCCTGCATCACTTAAGTAAAACCCTGCTAAGTCACCTTGTTTAAGCTGTACATTGATAGCAATCTCTTGCTTGGGTAATTGAACTTTAGGTAATTGATTGCGGCTTTCACCTTGTGGTATCCAGCCAAAATTAACTAATAAAGCTTGCTGCTTGTTTACTGGGTTAAAAGGTAAGGAGTTAGAAGTTGAAGGATAAAAAATTGTGATCACGTCATAGCCTGGGCGGCCGTTCAATGTTCTGTTATCTAATAACCAATATTTATGACTATCTAGTTTTCCTGTTGCTTTTAACTGCAAACCGGTTTTATTAAACGATGCAGGCAAATCGTTCAGCTTTGCCCAGTTAAGCGCGCCTTTGCTTTGCATTGCCTCAATATAATCTAATCTTTGTTGTTTATTTTCAGCTCTTTGCATTTGCCATGCAGCTAAATAGAAACATAAAGATACTACCAATATCACCAAAATTAGTGATATAAATGAAAACTGATATTGTTTAT
>Ga0209396_1002785_pt1 | contig 18129 bp, 14 predicted proteins | sample GOMGulsemesocosm_6_FD_184638 | JGI IMG/M metagenome (GOLD analysis project Ga0209396, IMG submission 184638) | Methane-oxidizing microbial communities from mesocosms in the Gulf of Mexico - GOM8C Gulf of Mexico (SPAdes) (version 2) | ecosystem: Environmental > Aquatic > Marine > Cold seeps...
TTGTTCTTTATTAGTGAATATTGCTTTTAATGCATGTTCATCAATTGGAAAACCTTTGCCATTAACAGTCAGTTTAACGATAGCTTTAATGTAATTAGCTCTAGTTATCATTTGAGTGATTAATACATGTTTAGTTACCTGTTGGTCTTTAGCTTGTAAGTGAGTACTTATCACCTTGTCTAATAAAGTAATTGCCTTTGTAACACATGAAGCTAGGGCATTATCTACAAAGTCAGGGTGAGTTTGCATTAGCATGTTAACTTCAGTTGAGATATCAATCATGTTGGTATCTTTGAAGTAAAAACCTGCTTTATAGCTAAATTCTAGTAGTATGCTCAAATTTTCACTTAACCATACTTTGCTTCCATGGATTGTTTTTAATTTTGTTAGCTCGGTTAATAATTCATCCTTGTTGTTTATATCAACTTGAACGAGAGAGGACTCAGCGCAACAATAACTGAGTATTAAGTTACTGCTGTGCTGTTTTTGCTTAATGACAAGTGACAACATGTTCATATTATTGTCCTTGCTTATCAGTTCTTGCGATGACTTCTGCTACAGATAATTTTCGTTCTTTGATAGGTGTAATACCTTTATAAAATATACGACCTCCATCTTCAGAACGTTTTTGTTTTTTAACGCCCTTGTATCTCGCTAACCACTCAACAAATTCACTGTATTGTTTATTAGATTTAATACCTTCGTTACACAATATACTTTTAAGTACAGACGCTTCAACTTCAGATTCTTCATCGGTTTGTTGCCAATACTTACCAAAAATAATGTCGTAATTTTCATAATACTGATCAGTGAGTTCTTTTACTGCATTATCAGTGTCTGTTTGTATGCGGTAGTTATCAGGGCAAAGTCTTTCATAACATTTTTTGCCATAAGCTAAGAAGCCAGATAATTCTGAAATTAATCGTTCTGAAATAGAAGGATCAGGTGCTTCATCTACCAATGGACTGATGCTGATGTACAGCAAACGACTTGTCATAAAGTTATCGCTGGTAACTTCAGGTGAAAAATTAGAGCATATCCACATTCTTGCATTTAAATAGGCGGTATAAGCTGGTTTACCTTTTCTTTCAATAAGTACAGGATCTGAACCAGCAGATGCTAATGTTTTAAACTCTTCACTTGATAAACACTTACGGTTGCTAGCATCGGGATAAATTACTAGTGCAGCATGTTCGAAGAAGCTATTAAGAAATCGCTTTTCGTTTGAACTAATTGAAGCATTTGATATCGCATTGTGCGCAGGTCCATATAGCTCTTGACCAATGACTCTTGCTATTAACGATTTACCTTCTTCACCGTTTTCTCCATGCATCCAGATCATTTGTCGTCCTTTATAGCATCCGATATAAACACCGTATTGCCATGCTGCAAATGCGTCTGGATCACTCATTCTGTCAAGTATTTTTCCCCATGATGGGTATTTTACTGCTGAGTCAGGGGAGTAGTTACTTCGATGCAAACACCAATGATCATCATCAAGTAATCCCATTATGTTTGGCTCTTTAATCAGATCAGTATGATTAAACCAATATTTAACTAGCTCGTTGGCTTTTCTAGGTGGTAATGGTACTCCTGCCTCTTTTAACCAACGTGTAGATATTTCACGTACAAGTAATTTATCGTTATCGCGCTCATATAGTGGTAGTAATGTTTTATCTTTTTCAGATGTTACAGAATAAAGTGTTAGTTGGCCGTTTACCTCACTTAATTTAAAGTTTGAGAGCAAGTTACTTGCCGCCAAGTTCATTGATACTGGGTTATCGCTATTTAATTCAGGGGATATTACGCTAGATTCAAGCCCCGACTCAGCTATTTCTAGCTGAGCGGGAGATAACGAATCATAGGTTGCTTTTGGAATGCAATCTAACGCTGATTGCCAAAGCAATCCTAACTTCATGCATTCACGCTTAGCTAATATCAAGGAATCAGTATCACCTGTTTCCAAGTTTTGTAGCTTGCCCCTAGTGTGCTTCGTTATCAGAGACATTATGCAGCCTCGTCAAACGCCGAGATATGACACAAACTTGCCCACTGACTATAATCTTGACCGTTAGCTCCTTTTACTTTCTTGCTTTTAACAATATAAGTTTCGTTTTCGTCAATCCCAAATTCAGCAAGGTAGTCATACACTAGTTGTCCTTGACCATCAAAAATTACACCTTGCTTATCACGCCAATCAGGCGTTTTTATATCAAGGTACATACTCTGCCAGCGGATTCTAATGTATGGGTTACCACTTTTTGATAGAGCTTCGAAACACTGCACGTTACGAATACTAACGGGGCGTTCAGCATCGTTAAAACTAGTCATTCTGTCTTTTACCTGCTCTAACGTTAGTGGCTTATCGTCGTTAGCCGACTCAACTGCAACATTTACTGCTTGTTGCTTAAGTTGTGGGTTAATGCCTGCTTCCATTGCTTCTACGATTGCTTTTTTAGTAATATTCATGATATTTACCTTTTGTTTGTAAAGGCTTAACCATCTGATTAAGCCTTAGTTCATGCCATTATTGGCGTTTTTTTGATGCAATTACCCCTTACTCAATGTCAGAGTAATTGCGGGTTTATTAAAAATTAATTATTCGTAAGTGTTACCGATCACAGCTAACGCTTCGTTCAATTTATCAGCTGAAAAATTAACTTCATTCATGTCGTGAAATAAGTTTTCAATAAGGCGGTAGTCTGAAGTTTTAGTCATAGAGGAATGCCAATGGACAATAATTTCAATGTCGTGAGCCTGTTCAATTCGTTCACCGTCATCATTTAACTGGTAGCAAGTAACGCCAGCTTCTAATTGATCAATATCTTTACCTAGAAGGATTTTTTCTTGAACACTAACAATGCCAGCTCCCAATATTTCTAGACCTTCGAGTCGATCCTCAAAAACTGGTCTTGCTATAACATGCATAAATTCTTGAAAATCCATAGTGAATGTTATGGCAGCAGCCCTAAGATCTAACTTTAGCTTGTTCGTAGATTCATTCGCACTCATAACATAATGAGGGTAGTATTTAGTACGGTCTCCATTGTTTGCATCGTCATATGCAGACTTTACTATTTCAGATTGTGCTTCGCTTAACCCTAAAGTTTGAGCTTCAATTGGGTTGCTGAACACTGCTTCTGCAGTGGGGCTTAAAGTTAAAGTAGCCAACTCTTGTTCTGCTTTATTCATTTTAATACCTATAAAAGTGATGGAAGTTTTTGTGCTTCCGTTAAAAGATGTTTCTATTAAATCGCATCGAAGGTTTTTGATAAATTAAGTGCTGCCGTTACTCTGTAGCTTTACTACTTAATACTTTTTATCTTGCTCACCTATGTAGCTAGTTGGTGATTTAACCGATGCGTTTTAAAGCAAACTCATTAAATCGCATTAAAGGCGTTGGATATATTAAGTGCTGCCGTTGCTCTGTAGCTTCATACTTAATTTTCTCTATCCTCATCACCTATGTAGCTAGTTGGTGATTTAACCGATGCGTTTTAAAGCAAACTCATTAAATCGCATTAAAGGCGTTGGATATATTAAGTGCTGCCGTTACTCTGTAGCTTTATCACTTAATCCCTAGCTATTGAAAATAACTGCTGATATATGGCTATTAATTCGCATAATGAAAGTGGTATATAACGTAGTTGTACTGGTGATTTAAGCTTTATATATTTGGGTCTAAAACTATTGTTCGATTGTTGTTATAAGCTAAACTTTCTGCCTGTCTTCTATGAGGTTATTGATGAATAGATTGAATAAAGGCAGACCAAGTCAATGATATGATTTGGTTATACATGTAGAGTAGATATATTAAATTAACGGAACAGCTTTAATTGGCTGACTAACAAGGAAAGTCCATGAAATTAAAATTTAAACTCACCAATTGCTATGGTATTAATCAACTATCGGACGAATTCGACTTTACTAAGTCAGAAAATAACGATGGTGTAAACTCCCTTTATGCCGCTAATGGAACATTAAAAACGTCATTAGCAAAGACATTTAAAGATATTGAAAATCGTAGGGAAACGAGTGATTTAATTTTTCCTGAACGTGTAACCACTAGAGATATTAAAATCAATAATGTTGATATCACGGCCGAGCAAGTTATGGTTATTGATTCATATAACGAAAGTTATAGCTCAAAACAATTATCAACATTATTGGTAAACGAAAATCTCAAACAACAATATGATATTGCATTAAAAGAGGTTGATGACAAACGTTTAGGGCTATTTAAAACTCTAGCTAAAGTTTCTGGTAAACAGGTGAAAGCTATTTCCTCAATGCTATGTGAGGCATTTAATAAGCAAGAAAAGCAACTATTGGAGCTATTGATTGAATTGAGGCCGCTACTTCATCCTGATAACAATGATTTTAAGGAGTTTAAATATAATGACCTATTCAACCCTAAGGTTCTTGAATTAATCTCAACAGGTGATTTTAACAAAGAATTAATTGATTACGTTGATACCTACGAAAAGCTTATTGAAAAGTCGAGTGTATTAACTAAATCCTTTAATCATCAAAAAGCAGGAACAGTCTCTAAAAGTTTAGGCGACGCTGACTTTTTTAATGCTAAACATAGTGTGAATTTATCTGTTGATGGCGATATAAAAATTGCTAGTACACAGCAAGCACTAAATGATCTACTGCAAGCAGAACAAGACAAAGTATTAAAAAACCCTGAACTAAAAGAAAAATTTAGCAAGGTAGATGGCAAACTAAAAAATGCCGATACACAAAAATTTAGAGACTTTATCACTGGGCATCAAGAGTTATTGCCAGAGTATCAAGATATACAAAAGTTTAAACAAAAAGTGGTCTTAGGATATCTGCAATCACAACAAGCACTTTGGGATGACTTAATTGATACTTATAAGCAAAATAAACAATTAGTTGAAAGTATTACCCAGCAAGCGCAACAAGAAAAAACAACTTGGGAAACAGTCGTTGATACTTTTAACAAGCGTTTCAACGTACCATTTAAGTTAAGTATTATTAACCAAGATGAAGTAATCCTTAATAACATAGCCCCAACTATAAAATTTGAATTTGATGATGGTCGTGGGGATAATACAAGTGTTGACGCAAAAAGCTTGCTTGCAGCACTCAGCCAAGGTGAGAAGCGAGCGCACTATATCCTAAATGTATTATTTGAAATAGAAATACGAAAAAAACAAGATCAACAAATTTTAATTGTCATCGACGATATAGCTGACTCTTTTGATTACAAAAATAAATATGCGATTGTTGAATACTTACGTGATATAGCAAAAACATCTCACTTCAACTTGCTATTACTTACTCATAACTTTGACTTTCACCGTATTATTGGAAGTCGAATTATTGGTAGTAAGAGTCCTGATGCTCGATCTAAGCGATTACTTGCCACAAAAACATCAACAGCAATAGAGCTTAAACCAGAAAAATATCAGAATGACGTATTTAGTGCATGGAAAAGGAATATGCACCAAAACCAATCATTTATGCTTGCCAGTATACCATTTGTTCGTAACTTAGCTGAGTATTGTGGTTATACGGGTGAGAATAGTCACTACTTAAAGCTTACCTCTTTATTGCATTTAAAAGCCGACACTAGAGATCTCAAAGTTAGTGATTTACAAACTATTTATCGTGATGTTTTTAATGATAAACCGGAGTTAACTTTTCAAGATGGTAATGTACTTATCATCGATAAAATTTTTCAACAAAGTGATGCCCTCGTAAATGCTGCGAACGAATCACCAGACCTTGAAGGTAAAGTTATTGTTGCAATTGCAATTAGGCTAAAAGCCGAAGAGTTTATGATTAAGAGCATTAATGACCAAGCCTTTTTTGATGCTATAGAATCAAATCAAACTCGTGAACTTTTTGACAAATATATTGAGCTATTCCCTGCACAAGAAGTGATTATTAGTTTGTTAGACCAAGTAAATCTAATGACACCAGAAAATATTCACCTTAACTCGTTTATGTATGAACCCATCTTGGACATGTCTGCACACAGGCTTTATCAGTTGTACGAAGATATTAAACAGTTAGTAGATTATTAGAACGTAAGCTCAATAACGATTGAAAGGCATCCTGTTTAGGTGCCTTTCAGAGTGATTTCTACTTTGGTACTTAGTGAAGAATGTTTAATATTTCATTATCAAAACCATTCAAGGTTTCAATAACCAAATCATTAAAATTATTTACGTTTTCGTTAGCGACTGCTTTAAATTTCGCCCTACCTATATAAATTGCTGTGTGAGGAACCTCTACGTTTTCTAATAAGTGTTTTTTCATCCTAGCTTCGCTTGGTAATTCAAATCCTGCTTCTTGAAGTATTGCCTTTTTCCTACACCATAATTTGTGCACATAAGCTGCGATGTTGCCAATAGGGGTGTAAGGTTCTTGCTCTAATACAAACTCAGCTAGTTTTGTAAGGTGTGATAAAAACAGCTCATATCTAGGCTTAAATATTCTTGCAGTTATTCTGGCTTTATCCGCATTGGTCATTGGTGGTTTAGGAGTTAACTGTTTAATTTTTTTGCGATAACTATCTTCTTCATCCATTTTATCGATTAGTGCAGGTGAAATTCGAGCTAACCCTAAAAGCTCCTTGGCGATGCCATATAGCTTCATAGTCTTTTGCTCAATAACGTGGTTGTTTTTGACTTGCTCAATTGCGTCATAACAAATTGATAGCGTAGGTATTGCTAGAAAGCCACTGTCGATAACTGAATGATTTTTGTTGATAAATAGTGATATGAAAGGGTCAAGGTTATTGAAGTCAATTAAATTGCAGTTATTTAAATCATGGTAAATTGAAAAGTCATCATCTAAGAAACCGTTTGTGGCGTTAGTGATATCAAATAAAACATCAAAATCAAATGAACTATCTTCAAATAATATAGTGTTAACTTGTTCAACTACATCTATAAAGCTAGATAAGTTATGAGCGATTAACTCGTCAATTAATGGTTGAAATGATGATTTATTGGTAAGTATTTGTGTTGTATTAAGTATTTTAGCCTCCTGATTTAAAAGGCTGTAGTTTATGTTTGTATCCGTAATAATAGTATTTGTGTGTGTCGTCATTTTGCACTCCTTAGTAACGTTGATTGACTTGACGACACGTATTATAGAGAGATGAATGATAACCACAGTCAAGTTAACGGACTAAACCGTTAACTTGACGTTAATGGTGTTTTTTATTCACAGAAGCTTAAACTGAAATCATCTACAAGGCTTGATACAAGAGCTTTGTAGGTGATTTTGTTCTTGCTGGTTTTATTCACGATGGAGTTAGTCCTACTATTGTTTATAGCGGTTTTTGGGGCAATGTCCGTTAAAAAACCTATCATTTTTTCAACGCTTGGTTTACTCATTTCTAATTTTGCAATCGCTCTAAGGTTGGCATTGGCTACTCCATTTACTTCTTTAGCAATGATGCTAGGAGTTACCGTTGACTCATGCTTCCAAACAAAGCTAGCAAAGGCTTGTAGCTCCTTATTAAATGCAGCATATTTGATAGTTTTTTGATGCTGCATAATGGCATTGTTGGCTTTAGCTGCTTGTGATATTTTTGCTTTACTAACAGGGCGTTGTTTTCTAGTAAGTTCATAATCAAGATCTTCCTTTAGTGCTAAGTAATCAGATGATAAACGAGTTAATGCAATAGCTTCAGATGCTTCTATAGCTATTGGCAATGTACTCGTTATATCTCCTTTATCTGCTTGATTGATTGCTTTTATACATAAACGTAAGGCAAGTACTGCTAGAAATGGACTGTCAATTGATGGTTGGCTGTCATAAATGACTTGATCTAGTAAACGTTTAGAAGAACGTTGATACATTTCCACATAGTCATCTTTATTGGTAAGACGATACTGAATAAACTCTTCAGTTAATAACTCACTTAATCCTTGGTTGAAATCGGACAAGGCGTCTAAATCAATACCTAAATCACCGAACATAACAAATTCAGCTTCGTTAATAGTCTCTACTAAACTATCCAATTTAGCTTTTTTTAGGTCAGACTTAACTTGTTGAAAAGTAACATTACCTTTTATAACTTGATCAATAGAATACAATTTGGAACTCCTATACCCGATAGAATCGAATATTTTCAATAATTTACTTTGAAATTTTAAATGAAAATGTAGTTTATCAAATAAAATACTTATTTCATCGAGTATGTCGGGTATGTAATTATAACTAGATCTTTTTCTTTATTGATTTAGCGTGAATGAAGCTTGCAGTTTATAAGTATGGTTAAGTATTTGAATTACTAATTTAAAGCATACCCGACATACTCGACTATTTTGGTGTTTTTTATTTTTACTTTTGTATGGTGTGGTTGTTTATAAATAAATCCTTAATTCATCGGGTATGTCAGGTATGCCTTAATTTATAAAAAAGCAGTGGTGGTAGTTGGTACAACTAACGTCACTTGTTGGAGCGTTAGCGACAACATAACTATCTATAGATATGAGGATTTGAATCAAACCAGACTTGCTAGTAAATTACCGAATCCTAGAATGCTACCGTTAATGTAATACGTGATATTTGACGATGGAGAATACCACCCGAGTGTTTGACCATAAGAGTTTCTGATCTCTGTTCTATGATCACCTAAGTAGTGAATAAAACCACGTATAGATGCATCTGGATTTCTTAATATTGTAGGGTTCATAAGTTACCTGTGTTGGTTATTTAAACTAGGGTAAGCATCAAGCCAATCAATTATTTAGACAACGAATATTCACTAAAAACTGGGTGAGTAATTCCTTGTATTAGCTGTTGTCAGTAAGCGAGCAACGGATGGATAGTAATGTCATAACAACGGATAATTCAGGAATAAAGTAATGACATTAATTAAACAAAAATCAGGTATATTTCAAGTTCGCTTCATGGTTGACGGTAAAACATTTCAGAAATCATCACAATCTAAAAATAAAGCAAAAGCACAACAGATTGAACGCCAGTATCGCCAAGAAATACTAGACAAAAAACTATTAGGCGTTAAGGATTCAATTAACTTGTATGACGCGTTAGATTTGTTTTTAACATCGAAAATAGATCTAAAAAGTTATGACGATATTTCTAATAAAGTGCGCGGTGTTAAGTTATATTTTGATGACAAACCAGTAAACGAGTTAACAACTTCTGATCTTGAGCATTACGTATTAACACGCAAACAAGAAGGTAGAGCAGCACAAACTATCGAGCATGGCATTATTCAATTACGTGGTTGTGTTGAGTATATGGATCGATTGGATTACCAAGTGCCGATAATAAAATTCCCGAAAATTAAGGTACAAAACCAGCGTATACGTTCATTAAGTCGTGATGAAGAAATTCGTTTATTAGCGGAGTTAGAGCCTGAGAATACCCGTTACTATAAAAAACTAACGCCACATACCGATAAAACTGAGTTACTTAAGCAACGGCAAGATAATTTGGATTTAGTGATTTTTTTGCTCGATTTGGGCTGCCGTTATGGCGAAGCTGCTGAACTTACATACCAGCAAATTGATTTGAAAAATAAAACTATTTTATTAAAACGTTCTAAAACGAATAATGAAGCAGTGTTATACATGTCAAATCGCGTGTATAAGATGTTGAAAAGAAGAAGTGAAAACAAGGTACATCACAAGTGGATATTCACTGATAAAAGCGGTAAAAATCCTCGTAAGCATTCTACAATCGCTATTCGTCGAGCAATTAAAAATGCTGGTATTGAAGGCTTTAGGGTCCATGATTTTCGTCATTCATGTGCTAGCCGTCTCGTTCAAAATGGTATGACGGTACAGGAAGTTGCACACATACTAGGGCATTCAAATATTGCAACCACCATGCGTTATGCTCATTTAGAGAAGAATCAGGTGGCTGAGAAAATGAAAGCCGTAATTGATCGGTTTAATGATTAACAGTTCAATAGATTTACACTATTAGGCTTTGTAGGAACTTGTATTGTTTAGGGGTTAGTAGATCTAATTTTAACAATAAGTTCACTGCTTTGGTTGAGAAACATTCTGTATAACCAGTGAAATATGTACAAGGTAATTCACTATATTCATTTAGGCTTTTATGCGTTGATAACTCTAACTCAAGGGCATCTTTCCATATCATAGGGTGGTACGAAATCATTACTACCTCATAACCTGACTCTTTTGAAATTTGCCCACATCTATCCCTATGTGGTTGACTAGTACCTACTTTCAACCATTGATTCTTTTTGGGAGAAGTTAATAGCATTATGTAAAGCCCATTATCACTAACAGCTTGCTCCTTTGTAATTGTGTGAATTGAATGAAATCCTGTTTTATTTTCTAGTACACATTTAGGACAATTTACCCCTCTCCTATGATCGCTATGTAGTTGTTCAAATTCCCCATGTTTAGGGCAAATAATCGTTACCTTGGTATCAGAATTGACATATTTAACTTTTGAATAATCATATTGTTCACCATGAAACGATTTGAATGAAGCAATTACCTTCTCTGTTGTTAATCTTTTCCCTGTACAGTGGAGGCAATTTGCCCCATTTTTATGATTAACGGGTAATTGTTTAAACTCACCATGCACAGGACAAATAATTGTGATGGGTTCATAGCTCCCGTTGTAATTAACTTTTGAATAATTATATCTATTGCCGTGAATTTTTCTAAATTCAACTATAATATCTTTGGTTGTAGGGTTATTCTTGCCCGTATGTTTATAGCCTTTTTTGTGGCTGATAGGGAGTTGTTCAAACTCTCCTTTTTCAGGGCAGATAATCGTAACTGGGGTTTGGCTATTGATATAGTTAACTTTTGAGTAATCGTATTTATCCCCGTGTACTTTGACAAATTCAGCAATAAGCTCTTTGGTTGTAGGTGATTTCTTTCCTGTGCAAGAATGGCAATTGGCACCTTTTATATGGTTTCTTGGGATCTGTTCGAATTCTCCATGTTCTAGACAAATAATAGTTACGGTATCCTTGCTGTTGGAATATTCTACTTTTGAATAATCATAACGGGCACCATGGGTTTGTCGAAAATTCACAATCAACTCCGCAGTTGTAGGTGAAATGTGACCTGAACATGAATGGCAACCGGAGCCATTTTTATGATTGTATATACTTTGTTTAAATTCACCATGTGTAGGGCAAATTATGGTGACAGGTGAATGGCTATTGGTAAACTTTACTTTAGAGTAATCATATCTTGTACCATGCTCTTTTTTAAATGCAGTAATAATTTCTTCAGTAGTAGGCTTAGAGCATTTAGAGCAGCCACGGTTATTGTTATGGGCATCGGTTCGTAATTTAAATATGCCATGTTCAGCGCAAATAATACTAACTTTAGTACGTGAGTTTTTATATTCTACTTTAGAATAATCGTAACGATCACCGTGAATTTTTTTGAAATTTCTTATAACTTGTTCTGTAGTTAATTTTTTTTTGCCCGAACAATTCAAACATCCACTACCTCTTTGGTGTTCTGCTGGTTTTTGATTGAAGGAACCATGAATGTTGCAGACTATAGTAACATCGGTACCAGAATCTGCGTATCTTACCAATGAATAATTATAACGCTCGCCATGAACTATTTTTGCTTGTTCGATGAAGTAAAGCTGCTTTACTTTTAAAGGAGCTATTTTTCGGATACGTCCGCTTTGGTTGAATAGATGTGGATATTTTTTTTTAATTAATGACAAAAATCATCCTTACAACCTTATACATAATTGAGTGGGAAATATTTGAATAAAGCAATTTATCCATGTTTTGATTTTAAGTAACTCACATGTTCTTTATTAGTTTTTAATCCGCGTTTTAAGCTGATGTTGTTTATACAATCTTTTATTTCTATTTGTTCGTTAGTTGTTATTAAAGTAGTTTTGAAGCTATTGATGAAAGCTATCATACTTTTCAAATCCCCAACATTTGGTGGCATATTGGTTTTGAGTTCAGCATTTGGTGTGAAAATTATTACCGAATGAAACAGCTCAGATGGTAAATTTAAGTGCTGAGCTAGTGTCTGAGTATGTTTGTAGTTTTGTCTTAATGGATTTTGAAAAGAGTGCTTAGTGCGATAAATAGTTTGTGTCCATTTTGCTTGTTTTTCATTGCCAAAAATCCAGCCCTTCATGTTTTTAGTTTCAATAACAAAAATGCCAAATGGAGAAACTATGATGTGATCTACTTGTGTTGTGCCGCCATCATCTAGGGGTAAAGTGACATCATTAATAATATTGTATCGATCACTGGGTAGTTTATTTCTTAAGCCCTTACTGACATAGAGCTCACCTAACCTACCTTTAACTGAAGGCAATCTTAGAATTGTAAGTAGTAATACAATAAGCCAAATAGGCCAACTGAATGAAAGCGCTTTAATAATCATATCTAGCGGATTGAAAACAATGGCGCTATTAGGTTTTTTAGTATCAATTTTTGGTAATACTGGGTTGCTGGCTGTAATTGGAATAATACTTTTAACTGATGATGTGGTTAATACTTGACTGCGTTTTTTAACTGATGATATAGGCGTTTTACAATGATTTTCAGCGCTTGTATTTGATTGTTGGTAAAGAGGTGAGTTAACACCTAAACGACGTTTATAATCGGTTATTTGATGTTTGAGTAATATACATTCGGCTTCGGTGAATTGTTTAGTTGCATATGTATTAACTGATATTAAGAATAAACAAAATAAAATCCATTTCATCTTTACTTCCTAGTGCTCTTATTTGTTTGATAGTTAATTGTGACCCAAATAATAACTCACTCAATTGGAATTATTTCTATAGCTTAGGCGAGTTCGTCTCTTGAATAAAATCATTCAAACTTTCAGATATTTGTTCTACAACATGCTCATTAAAATATGTTAATAACGTTTCAAATTTAGTTTTAATAGCTTCAGCATCATGTGTGTCGTTTTCATTTATTTTACTCGAAAACTTACCTTTATTTTGAGCTAAAAATTTAGAGTACTTAGCTCCTTCCACTTTTGATTTATCTGAAAGTTTTATCTTGCCTGTATTCACTTTTTCAATGCAATTAATTAACTTCTTTCTTAGATCAAAAGAAGAAAGAGGACCAACTTCAGCATGAATTCGAATCGATTTTTCATTTAATTCAAACCAACAAATAACAGGGTACTTCCACCACCATTTTTCACACCCAGACCAAGGGTATGCATTGGTGCTTATATTACCTTTTTGATCGTGATTGAGCTCACCTAAAATATCAATCCATTTTTCGGGTAAGAATGACATAACATTCTGATTAGATGCAAAGTATCGATATTTCACCTTGCTTATAGAGAATGATTGATTGTTTTTATCTAATTCACCATCAATTAATTGACTTACGGCATACTGAAATTGAGTGCTTTTACCATGCTCATAAATAAAATCGATAACTGATTTATGTTCGCGATAAATTTGCTTAGCTAAGTTTTTCATATCCACTAATTCACTATCCATACCGCATTTTCGTCCTATTGTTTCTTGGTAATAACCTATAAAGTTATACACTTTTTCTGAAAGAGTATCTTTGTTTTGATGAAGAAGCATTTCAATCAATTCGTAGACATTACTGTATCTTATGGTTGAATAATCATCATCAGGGCTTTCGTCATAAAGTGTTAAAAATACTCCTGAAATTTTGAATTCTCCTTTGTAATATTCTTCAACAAAGGTTCGGTAATTTTTTAATTGATTGTGACTTTGACTCGCTTCTATCTTATTTTCTATTATAAATGCCCATTTTTGGTTAGGTACTTCAATAAAAATATCGATGTTGTTCCACTCTACATAGACATTGGCATCCATCAAATTAACTGACTGAACTTCTAAAGCAGAGGTGTTGTATGATACTCCTTTCAGAGCTTCTGTTAAAAATGCTTTTAAAAACCAATCACCTAGGCCATGATTTTCCATAGGGTTTAATAACCAGCCCAATATAGCAGAATGACGAATTTCCATATTCTCCATTTGCATAACTCTAATCGGGTTAAACTTATTTAAATGAGCTTCAATATTACTTATATTGCTATTATTGATAATGAAGTTTTCTATTTCATTTTTACTGGGAAAGTTATCGGACAAAATTCTTCCTTGGGTTGTTTTGATGTCTAAACTGTTCAAATCAATGGCAGATGAAACAGACAGTATTTTTCTATTGATTTATTAATATTAAAGAATATAAAGTTAATATACGACAATACTTTATATAAATTCCATCTGTTTTATCTGCCAATACATCAGCAATCAGTTAAAATACCTAGACATTACCGTTAAAACCGTTAGATTTGATTTATTACCTGTAATTAATACATCAAATTAAATGGAATTTTATCAAGTAGAACCCACCTTAGATAATTATTGGCGAGCAATTATATTGTTTGGGCGTAATGTTGCTTCTTACAAGTTTGCATTAGCTAAATCATTGTATGAGCTTAATACAGTATCCAATGATCTAGTAACACTCGATCAATTAGCAGAGCCATTCAGTCGTCATCTGTGTGATCATTTAAAACATTCACCTAAACAAATAACTTCAAAATCCAGTAAGTACCTTACTGCTTGTGCTGATTTTAATAACAATCAAATTGATCAAAATGAATTGATAAAGCAAACGGTAAAGCTTGGTTTTGCTAATGTAATTGATGCATTTCATATTGTTAATAGTGGTGAGATTGAACATCGATTTTTCATAGATGAACGTAAAAATACTGGTGGTATTCGTATCACTGATAACTTTTTCAATCTTGCTGAGAGTGAACAATTTAATAATTTTGAGCATGAAACTGAAGCTCGCTGGCGTTTAGTGGAGCAAGGTTGGAAAATGGGTGTTGCTCGCAATCTTATTCGAGTTGAATATGACCAAGAGCTTAAAACACTTTTTACTACAGATAATGAGCGTAGAGTAGATATAACTAGTTGTCGTGATAGCTTGAATGGTTATCAAAAGGGTCGTTGTTTTTATTGTTATTCATCAATTAGTGTTGATAAAAATGATGATAACCTAGCTGATGTGGATCACTTCTTACCTTGGATGCTAAATGATAATGTATCTAATATTAATGGCGTTTGGAACCTAGTATTAGCGTGTAAAGACTGTAACCGTGGCGAAGGTGGTAAGTTTGCTAAAGTACCTAGTATAGAGCTGTTAAAGCGGCTACATAAACGTAATGAGTACTTTATCAATAGTCATTTACCACTTCGTGAAACACTAATACAGCAAACAGGTAATAATGAGAAACAACGTAAACAATACCTTCAAGAAACTTATAACACAGCCAAGTCAACACTAATCCATGAGTGGCAACCAGAGATAAAAGGGATAATAACGTTTTAATATGAGCATCGAATTTTACCAAAATAATGCAGATGAGTTTTTCATTGGCACTGTAAATGTTGATATGACTAATATCTACCAACGTTTTATCAAAAATATACCACCTAACGCACTAATACTTGATGCTGGTTGTGGATCTGGTCGTGATTCTAAAGCATTTATTGAAATGGGTTATCGGGTTGATGCTTTTGATGCTAGCTCTGAGTTGGTAGCACGTGCATCTAGTTATACAGGATTAGATGTTAAGTCAGCATTGTTTGACGATGTTACTGATGTTGAAAAATATGATGCTATTTGGTGTTGTGCTTCTTTATTACACGTACTCGAATCTGAATTACCCGATACATTAGATAAATTAGCTATGGCACTTAAAAGTAATGGTACATGGTATGTTTCGTTTAAATACGGTGATTCACAGCGGGAAAAAGGTGGTCGTATGTTTACTGATATGAATGAAGGTCGTTTAAGTAAATTAATAGCCGATATTTCATCTATTGGAATAGATGCAACGTGGATCACCGAAGATAACCGACCTGATAGACAGGAAAAATGGCTTAATGCTATTTTGACTAGAGTATAGATTTGATAAAATTAGTTATTCCATATGCACGCAGATCGTTTGCAGTAAGCCTCTTTTTTGTGCTGTAGCATAAGCACTGTTCGATTTTTTTCTAAATTCCGCTTTATTCTCAAACTTTTTAGCCTCTTCAGATAAAGCTTCAACAGTCCATTTCCAAACCTGTTTTCTAACTATTATTTTATCCATATGTGTACAGATAGTTTGAAGTAGTCCTAATTTACTAGCTGCACCATATGCACCTGAAGATTTATGTTTGAAGTCTTTCCTTGTTTCGTATTTTAATGCTTCATTTGTCACTGTTTCTTTAGTCCATTTTTGATTACTCTTTATCTTCATATGAGAGCAGACTTCATTTAACAGTTTTCTCTTTTGAGCCGCAGCATAAGCATTAGGTGATCCATATTTAAAGTCAGTTCTGTAACTATACTTAAGGGCTTCCATACCTATTAGCTCATGAGTCCAGCTAGTATGTTCAATTTTTCTAATCAGGTGACTGAGTAACTCATCTTTTAGTTGCCTTTTTAGGATGACTTGATACGCACCGTATTCATTTTCAATAAAATCTTTCAAATATGTGTGTTTTTTTGTGAGAGCAACTAACTTTTGTACTGAATATTCCAAATAACCGGCTCCTAGTCCCCCCCCTTTTTGAATATTCAGTAACTCTATATTATTGTTCTTTGCTTCTGATATTTCATACATTTCTACTTCAGCAGCTTCTTCTGCTGTTAACCAATTATCGCCAATTACAAATGTATATGGCATAACTTTCATTTTTATTCCTGCTTTAGTTTCCTTTGAAATGTGCTCTTTTTCTCTTTTCTCAGGATCTTTACTTAACCCAATGTACATGCTTCCATCTTCAAAGGTTACTTTGTAAATCTTTCTTTTATATCTGTGCCCTTTAACCTCCATATGCCGACAAGCTTCTTCAAGCCAATCATTGTTTCTAGCAATTGAGTACGCAGAAGATGATTTTCTATTAAAATCATTTCTAAATTTAAACTTCTTTGCTTCTATTAACACATTTTCTTTGGTCCAAAATCCCATAGGTTTTATTGGGGAAGTCATATGCTCACAAATGCTGTCAAGCCACCCATTTTTTCTTGCAATATCGTAAGCACCTGAGGAACCCTTATAAAATTCAGTTCTAGTTTTGTATTTACTAGCTTCGTTTTTGGCACTTTCAATAGTAGAGAATGCTGAAATTTTAATAGGCTTAACCATATGCTGGCATACACACTCTAAATATCCATCTATTCTTGCTGCACTGTATGCACCATTAGCGTTTGTTCTGAACTCAGATCTGCTTTTATATTTTTTGGCTTCTACGGCCACATTATCTTTAAACCACTTTTTACAACTGCTTTTCGGTTTTGTCATATGAGCACATACAACATCTAATATTTTCATTCGCTTAGCTGCTGCATAAGCACCCGTAGAACCTTTTTTAAAGTCGATTCTATGCTTATAACTTGAAGCCTCTTCAATTAACTTTGTTTCAGTCCAATAATTGGCGGGTTTCATCAATAATCCTTATTTCAAGATAGTTATATGAAAAATTGTATTTAAAATAAAACCAATGGTTTAAACAATAAAGGTTATCTTTTTACCTTAAGTTACTCAATTATTTCAACACATTAAAGCCATAATTAATAGCTGAAATCGTTTATAAAAAGCGAAGGAGATTGCTACTAAACCAACGGCTATCACTGGTGCTAATACCCAGTTCGGATATTTACACCATCAACTAATTTACCCTAATAAATTTCACTCGCAGTTTTAGCGGCCTATACGTCAACCCATATACCCTAAGCAACGGCTTGAATCCTTTTTGCTCCGTAAAAATCGCTTAATAAAACATTAAAACAATTGAATTTACCCTAATATTAATTGTGCCCTAATAGGGTTTACTCGAATTAGGGGGGATTTTGTGCCTATAAGGTACACCAATGAATTAATGAAACGGGTGTATAAGCCACTAATAGTGCAGGGTATGGAAAATATTGGTGTAAGTGAAAATTAGGAAAGAATTTAACCAATCGATAGATACAAAAAAGCCCTAACCGAAGTTAGGGCTTGAATGAATGGTGCCGACTGCCGGAGTCGAACTGGCGACCTACTGATTACAAGTCAGTTGCTCTACCAACTGAGCTAAGTCGGCACACAAAGATGTGTGCGATAAATATATTCTTACGAACTATCTATCTTG
>Ga0209396_1002786_pt1 | contig 18127 bp, 17 predicted proteins | sample GOMGulsemesocosm_6_FD_184638 | JGI IMG/M metagenome (GOLD analysis project Ga0209396, IMG submission 184638) | Methane-oxidizing microbial communities from mesocosms in the Gulf of Mexico - GOM8C Gulf of Mexico (SPAdes) (version 2) | ecosystem: Environmental > Aquatic > Marine > Cold seeps...
CCGCTTACCTCCCATCGAATCAGTGCCAAACTGAAAGGCACTATTGCTCCAGTAACGGTTATCCAATGGGCTGATATGGTGCTTGTTCATGGTTAATAAAATCCATAGCGTGCGTAAGTGGCTATCGAATGGATTAAAGAAGAATTTTACAATGCTGTTATTGCCAAAAGCGGCAGTAATAAGTTTTTTGAAGTCTTTAATATGGGGGACTAAAAAAACGGGGTGAGACATAAAGACAAAGTCTTGAGTATATTTCTCTTCTTCAAAACTGCTGTCGTTGGTTAATGCATCGGTAAAGTAAGGTTCTTTGTCGATGTTTAGAATCTTATCCCCTTCAACACCCATCAGCTTAATTGCAAAGCCAATCATATCTTTATCTTTATCGTGGTGGACTCTATTAGATGCATTAGAAAAACGAATCCAGGCAGGGAAGCTACGATTAGGACGGCTTAAGCCTTGTTTGAAAATACCAATCTGCAACGACTCCGGTAGATCCTCTTCGATGATAAACTCCGCTCTGATAATGCCATGGTGTTTAGGGTGAGCGTCACGACGAAGAGCATTGGGGGAATAGGCTTCCTCCATCTTAGTTTTAAGAAACTCGATGGTTTCTTGTGTGTCTTGAAGCTCATCAGGGGCAGGATATTCGGTGGCGAGTTTGCACTGTGTCGAGGTTTTCATAGGTAATGTAGAAGCTTCCATTCAAGTCTTGTTTATATCCGTATCACGCATGGCTGTATGATAAGCTATTCACTTCGTATGACAATACCGAGCGCCAAGCATGAAACCTATTTATCTATTATGTTTGTTATTGCTGGCCACTGTGAGCCACGCTGAACTCGAAACGGGCCTAGGGATAACCGCGGTAAAGGTTCCCCACTACCTTGGCAGCGATGAGTCTGAAGTCTATGTATTACCCGTTCCCTATATTCGCTATCAAAGCGAAACCCTTAATATTGATCGTAACTTCATCCAGCAAAAACTCTTTCAGCGAGGTAATTGGAGTATAGAAATAAGCTTAAGTGGTGCCGTGCCAGTTGATAACGAAAAAAGCAGTGCTAGAAGGGGAATGGATGACCTCGATTTCATCGGTGAAATGGGGCCTGCGTTGCAATATCACTTCAGTGGTGACCGCTTAAGTAATAATGCACTCTACCTTTCAATGCCAATCCGAGGCGCTATAAGCACCGATTTTAGCCAAGCGTCATATCGAGGCTATTCTTTTAACCCCAGATTATTTTGGCGCAAAGCGTATCAATATGACGATATGCTTGTTCGTTCTCAGGTTTCAGCGGGTATTCGTTCGGCGAGTAGTCACATGCATGACTACATTTATGGTGTGGATGCTCGGTTTTCGAATGATAAACGTGAACAATATAGCGCCATAGGAGGTTATGGCGGACTAACAGCCAGCTACAATGCATCGGTCCTATTTGATGATTACATGCTAGCGGGCTTTATACGCTATGCAAATATTAGTGGCGCTAGTTTCGAAGATAGCCCGTTAGTACGCCAAAGCTCCAGTTATTTATTTGGCGGCGCTTGGATTCACTTATTTTAGTTTAAATGACTCGGTGCTATGATTCGGCCTAGTTTATATCGTTGATTTATTAGGTTATTAGCATGTCAAAAAGTTTTGAAACCCAAGGTACTATCCATTCTATTGGTGAGACGCAAACATTTGGTCAAAATGGTTTTACCAAGCGCGAGTTTGTTATCAAGGTAACGGGAGAAGGCGAGAATCCAGCCTACCCAAATTATTTAGCCCTAGAATTAACAAAAGATAAATGTGCCTTGATGGATCAATATCAGCTAGGGCAAGAGATTATTGCTCATTTCAACTTATCTGGTCGTCTCTGGGCAGCACAGGGTAAGCCTGAGAAGTGCTTTACGAGTTTGCAGGCTTGGCGTATTGAGAGCCCTGAAGCAAGCTTTGGTGGTACAGCACCTGCTGGTGGTAGCGTTGGTAATGGTTTTAATGTGAACGATTTTACGCCATCTTCAAACAATTTTGATGACGATGTGCCGTTTTAGAGTCTGTATTACTAAATCGCACATCGATTCTATTTGATTAACTGCCTTGTGAGTGATAAATGTCTAAAACAATCTTGAAATTTGAATACGAAAAAGAAACTAAAAATAGTATCCGTTATCAAGAAATTCCTGAAGAGGGGAAAGCCCCTGTGATGGGGACTGTTTATGTGCAAAAGTGGTTTGCGGGTAGTAGCAAAAATATCGAAGTTACTATCGACAAAAAAGACTGAGCAGAAAGCTCGCTATTAAAACGTGGCGAGCCATAATCTGAGCTTCATGCCCCACAGGCTAGTCATCCCAGTACTGGTAAAGCGAATATTCCCCTTCGAATCGATGATGAATATACTTGGGGTGACCGCGACTCCCCACGATTTACTGATTAAGCCATTATCATCATTGATGGCTTTGAACGTATATCCGCTTTCTTTTAAGTAGTGACTGACCTCTTCATCATCACCGGATGACAGTGCAATAGAGACAATATTGTAATCATTCTCTTGCGCTAATGTACTGACGGAAGGTGAGGTTGTGCTGCAAATAGAACACCAGCTTCCCCAAAAATAGACCAACGTTGGGCCATTTATATAATCGATATTCTCTAACTGATGGGCTGGGCCTACGTTCATATCTCTTTGCTGGTATTGAGTAACTGCAAATACGATAGCGAGCATCAGTAAAATAGTTTTCAGATTGCTCTTTACTGAATCACGCTTTAGCCAGTTGATAAACATCGGTATATATCTCTTAAATTTCCAATTATGACCTGTGCGAGACAAGATAGTTCTTACTTATTGGCCCATAGACTAGCAGCTGCGTGTAAAAAAAGGTTTTTTTTGACTAAGGTTGATGCTCTGACATTTATAGCAGGGTAAAATGATATCTGCCTACAGATGTAGCTCGATGGATTAAAACGGCGTTTAAATGACAAAAGATACAGATGACAAGCTAATAGACAAAAGCCTAGCAGCCGACAAACCAACAGATTCGCAAGTGAGTGATGATCCTTTGGTTCAAGGTTTAAAAAAGCGGACCTTGACTCCGGCGGAAGCGTTGCAGTTTTTACAGCAAAACAAAGGGCGTTTAGAGAAGTCTTTAGCCTCTATCGATAAGCGCGACGTAATTTCTAAAATTACAGTTTTCTTGATGGCGATATTTTCTAAGTTAGCGGGCCTAATTGATGTACTTAAGCGCGGTTTTGTTGATCGTTTGATGAAAATACCTGCCCCAGAAATTATTAAGCAAAGCCTGCATACTGCAAGTGTCGTGACTAACTTCAAGGGCATGGTCGATTTTATACGTACTAAATACTATGCCTTTAAGCAATCTCCTTACAATGAAAAACTCGTGCAACACATGGACGAGCTGATTGGTCATGCCGCTAAGCAAGGTTTAGATTTTAAGCAGCACTTTCCAGAAGTTGTCGATAAACTGGTTATGCGCAAGAATCAAATGCTGCAACATTCATATTTTAAAGAATTTAATAAAAGTTATATCGAACGCTTATTAGCGACGCCATTCTCATTCAAACGATCATTATCTCCGGTTCTGCCAGACAGAGCGCTATGGCATAAATTATTTGGGGTTTTAGAGGCTCGTTATATCCAAGATATTATTTTAGTTGATGCTGATGGCAAGCAAACCTCGTTTAAAGAAGACTCTAAAAGACAAGTTGAGTCTAGCCATAGTGTCCGCCATTTATACGAAGCATCAGTACTGAAGGCCCATGGTCACCGTGTTTTTATCATTGGTCATCATGAAGGGTATTTAGGTCCTTATTTTGTGCGCAGTGCATTACGCCGCTTGGGCTTTGATAATTTAGCAGAAAATAATAATACAGTCGTTGGACCACGTATGTTTTCAAGTTTGTTTCTAAAAAGTGGTGCGAGTAATGTGGGGAATATGTTTTTAACATTGCCGTCGCAACGAACAACCAAAGTGAATGAAGATGGCTTAGCCAAAGCCTTACAAAAAAGTGCCCGTCGAACACAGTTTTTAATCAAGATGCCTAATGTGGGTTTGAAGTTGATAGAGCAGTTTACTTATCGCGATTTCATGCAGTTAATCCAGAATTATCAAGATTTACAGGCTGAATCTGTTAAGTTGAATAGCAGTCTATCTTGGATGGACGAAGTCTTAACTGCTACTGAAAAATCTGAGCTTATAGAATACCTATTGGCTAGTGATGCTAGCAATGTAGCCTCTGAGTTGGATAAGCAAGATTATGATCTGTTTAAAAAGGTGATGCATGAGCCTTTCTTAATCTTTCCAGAAGGTTCTCGATCTTATGTCGAAGCCAATGGTGATATTACCTTAAAATATTTTAATCCTAAATATTTACAGGCCTATTTACGCCCAGGAGATGTGATTTTACCGCTGAGTTTAGTCGGAGGCTCTGAAATTTTGAAAGGCATGAAATTAACCAAGGGTAAGCTTGGTTTATCGCTAGGATCTCCTTATGAAGTTAGCAAGGATATGATTGATGATTATGCCGTTGAAGGGGTTGAGGTTATGCGCAATATTGCTAACTTACCTAATACCAAAAAAGTACATTTAAGTGACGCGGTGCAAGCCGGTGAAAAGCGTGGGTAAAGTGAGCGATATGAATAATTGCAACCGAGCAGACAGTTTAGTGATTCTCGATTTCGAGACCACTGGCTTATCACCTAATATAGGAGATCGAGCGATTGAAATTGGTGCAGTACGATTAGTTAATGGTGAAGTCACAGAGCATTTTCAAGAACTGATGAATCCTGGGCAACGAGTCAGTGCTTTTATCGAAGACTATACCGGTATTAGTAATGAAATGCTGGTGGATGCAGACTCGTGCGAAGCAGTAATGAATCGTTTTGCAGATTTTATTGGTGATGATAATTTGATTGCGCATAATGCGTCGTTCGATCAGCGCTTTTTAGATGCTGAGTTTGAACGTATTGGCCGTGACTATTCGGGTGGCTTCTCTTGTTCGCTATTGCTCTCAAGACGAATTTTTCAAGACGCTAATAGCCATAAACTGGGTGAGTTAGTGCGCTTTGCTAATATTGAAAGCTCGGGAGAATTTCACCGTGCATTATACGATAGTGAGATGACGGCTAAGGTATGGATGAAAATGCTAGAGGATATCGGTGAGCGCTATGGGCTATTTGATATTTCTTTTGAGCTGATTAAAAAACTGACTAAGACACCTAAGAAGGGTATTGATAAGTTACTGTCATCCTACAAGCGCTGACAGCTTACATCTACTGACCCTCTTACAACTTCTGACATAGCCTAGACATCTGCAGACGGAACCCAATAAGGCTTTAGGTAATACTCGTTGAGTACTTATTTTAATGAGATGTCTATGAAATCCCCACTTTATTTATTAACCACCGCTGTTCTAGCCAGTGCTATGACAGCTTGTGGTGGCTCTAGCTCGAATTCAAACCACAATGCGAATAATGGCTCGAATACCTCAGCTAAAAATCCTTTGGCTCAATATTTTCCTAAAAGTACTTCAGTATTTGGTACCTTAATTGTCGGTACAGCTAAAACTTCTGATGCGGCTATGTTGCATGCAGCTAATGTGATGGCTGAATATTTAGATAATAATGAAGATGGTATTGCAGATAACTCTGCAGTTGTAGATCACTTAAAAAGCAAAGGTGCAGCCTTATTGATGGGCGCGACCGAAGATGAAATTCAAGCCTTATTTGATAAGATCCCAGAAGGTGATGCTTATCAAGATTTATACGCTTCTGAAGTCATCGTAGGTGATAGTGAAAAAATAACCGATGGCGGATTTGATGCGACGATTGAAGAAGTATTGCACTTAATTAGTCACGTTGGTTATGCCGGGGTTTACCCATCGGTATTTGGTGAGTCGGTAGGATCGGTATTAGCCGAAGCCATGGATGTGGCTCGTGGAGGGCAGTTTGAAACAATTTCAGCAAACTATCCTGCAGGTGCCTGGTATACCTATGATGATCAAACCTGTGATTATTCTTGCATGGCGACTGAATATTTTTATTGGTCACTAACCTCAATGCTGGGTGCACAAGATGGAGCGGGGCGTTTAGAAGAAATTAATCAAGAGTGGGCGTTAAATACTCGTGATTTGGTGCAGCAAAAAGATACTTTAGTTTACGATCTACTAACGAATCCTCAATATGGAATCCCAACAAAATTGCCTGACGGTGATTATTCCTATCAAACTTTTTCTATTACACATACCGATAATGCGACCAACGAGCAATCCAATCTAACGGATAAAATCAGCGATACTGAAACAGTCTCCAATGCTAATATCTCTTTCGAATTGCAGTTTATGAATTCAGTAGAGCTGCAAGGTAATAAAAAAGAAACTTGGACTACGGTTTATAAGCAACCTTTTATTGATGCTTCCAATCAGTGGTTACTCTCTTTGCGAGGTATTGATAATCAACCAGAACATCTAACCGTAAAGATTAAAGTACGAATAAAAGACTTACCGAATGCTAACGGTATGGCTGGCCCTGATACGGAAGTTGAAGTAAATGGCTTTAATTTCCCAACCAGCGGCGAGATGATTATTGGTAATCATACCTATGTAGACGGATTTGATCAGGTTGAATTCAAAGCAAATATCTTGCATGAGCTTGGGCACATCATTGGTATCGGTAGTTTTAGCGAGAAGTTCATGTCTGTAGACTCAACGATTAAAGGAAATGTATTTCGTTTACCTAGCCAGTATGGAGTGAGTAAAGCGGTTGCTGAATATAATAGAATCTATTCAAATACTTTAGATTATGTGCCTTTCAGTGATGATGGTGGTCATTTATATGATTATATTTTGGCGGGTGATAAAAAACGTTTTCTAGCAGACGGTTCTGAAGTGCCAGCGTTAACCAAAGAATTCATGGCTAACGGTGTTGTGTATGGCAGGGTTACTTTGGCTGTTCTGGATGATATGGGCTATGTCGTTGATTATACCAACGCAGAAATCTATGCTCTCTAAGCTTTAAGGATAAGAATTAAGGAGGGCAGTACAATAAACGTGACTCAGTCGTGATGCTCTTCTTTCAATATCAGGTTATGCATTCGCTCATCATCGCTTAGAATAGCGTGCTGTATTCTTTCTAAGCCGAGGCGTTCGCAGAACCTTGCGGTGCGTTCTCTTACTTTTCCATGCAGGCTGTAATAGTTTAAAAAACGCAGAGTTAATGAAATGACTTGTTCTTTAGATAATCGCTCAGCAACGATATCGCCGATGCGAGGGCGGCGAGCTGCATTACCTCCTATAACCAAAGACCAACCACTTTTTTTGCCTAATAAGCCAATGTCTCTCACCATACTTTCACCACAAGAAAATGAGCAACCAGAGATCCCCACCTTGATTTTGGCAGGCAATGAGATATCACGAAAAACTTTATCCATCTCTTGGCCCATTCCAATAGCGTCTTGAACACCGTATTTGCAGGCGGCAATTCCAGGGCAGGCTTGCACATAATGCAGATTCCTATCAGTTGGCTTTACGTGGCCCTTGGGCATATCGAGTTCTTGCCAGATATCTTCAAGATCCTCCTCTTCGATACCCACTAATGCGATTCTCTGACCTGATGTTATTTTGATGGCTGGAATGGAATATTTTTTAGCGACCGCCGAAATCTTATCCAACTCTTCTGGCGTTATGATGCCTACAGGGATTTTAGGTACAATGGCATAGGTTTTTTTATCGCGTTGCAGTATCGCGTTAGGAATAATGTCTTCTATCATAGGCATTATTTTATCAAAAATAGAACCGATAAGTTTTGATCCATGTGGCTATTTAAAGCACAGCCTAATCACTTTCCCTACGGCCTTTGCGATTATCTCTATGCTCAATCTCGCCATTTTGGCCATACATATCGTGTTGAAGGCCTACGTCGTCACGGCGAATTTCAACGCGTCTATCCTGATGGTGGATATAGTCGCATTGACAATGATCTTTATCACAGCCTTCTATGGGAAGTGCAGGTGCATCTGCTGATAAAAACCGTTTGCCGTGTAATTCTTTCACCGCATCACAGCAATGAGCATGATGGTGTGTTTCAACACAATGAAACTCACTATTTTTAGCATTATTAGTGACGGTATTTGAGGCTTTCCTATTCTTTCGGTTACGTCGATCAAGAGCTTTGTGGGCCTTATGCCCATGGTGAGTGTAAATATATAGACCGACTAATGAGACTATACAGATAAAGAAAGTTAGTAGCATAGATTACCTCGAAAGTAGCTTCTTCTAAACGGTTTCTTCTACAGTTCCTTTAGGTATAGCAAAATTCATCCTGTCTAGAAGCCTCTAGCGCCAAATTGGGAGTTTGCTTGTGTGACAATCAGGACTTAAATCCGTATCATTCAGCCCATAATTTTACTTCTCTATTTTTTAGATTTTTAGGCTCCTTTCTATGTCCTCTACTACTGCGTCTCTTCCTGCTATTAAGCTTACTGAATACAGCCATGGCGCGGGTTGTGGATGCAAAATATCCCCACAGGTCTTAGAAACAATCGTAGCGACTAAGCTCGACGTGAAAATGGATCCCAACTTGCTGGTTGGCAATAGCAGCAAAGATGACGCTGCAGCTTATGATATGGGCAATGGTCAGGTAGTTTTAAGCACCACAGACTTCTTTATGCCGATTGCAGATGATGCTTTCGACTTCGGGCGTATTGCAGCAACGAATGCGATCAGCGATATTTATGCCATGGGCGGTAAACCATTGATGGCGATTGCCATTCTAGGTTGGCCGATCAATGTTTTATCGGCCGAAGTCGCTCAGCAAGTTGTTGATGGTGGACGCCAAGCCTGTATGGATGCTGGCATTATGTTAGCGGGTGGTCACAGCATCGACTCTCCTGAACCTATTTTTGGTTTAGCAGTGACGGGCCAAGTAGAAAAATCTAAGTTAAAGCAAAATAATACGGCAACGGCTGGCTGTAAGTTATATCTAACGAAGAAGTTGGGTGTCGGCATATTAACAACCGCGCAAAAGCAGAAAAAGCTAAAACCAGAACATGAAGGCTTAGCGGTTGAAGTGATGTGCCAGTTAAATAAAATTGGTGCAGATGTCGCCGATATTGCGGGTGTCACGGCAATGACCGATGTAACGGGCTTTGCATTGATGGGCCACTTGATTGAAATGTGTGAAGGCAGTGGAGTAAAAGCCAAGATAAACTTTGATGCGATTCCCTTTTTAGAGCCTGTAAAAGACTACCTTGAAATGGGCTGTGTTCCGGGAGGAACGTTACGTAACTTCGATTCATACGGACATAAGCTTGCACCGATGAGTGAAGAGCAGCGTAATTTGTTATGCGATCCGCAAACCAGTGGTGGTTTGTTGATTGCCGTTGAAGAAGAAAGCGAAGCAGAATTAGTGGCGTTGTTATCCACCGCGGGTTTATATGCTGAGCCAATTGGTGAGTTACTCGCCAGTGATGATACTGCAACTTTTTTGGTTGAGGTTGTTTAATGACAACTCTTGATAGCAAAGCGCCTGCACGCCCTGATACAGATGACTATGAAGCGTTATTTTTAACCGATACGCCGATGTTTGATACCCGTGCACCGATTGAATTTAAGAAAGGCGCTTTTCCGTTTGTGGAAAGCTTGCCGCTAATGACGGATATTGAGCGTGCCAAAGTAGGCACGTCTTATAAACGTGATGGCCAAGACGCTGCGATTAAGTTAGGGCATCGTTTAGTTTCGGGTAAAACCAAAGACGAGCGTATGGCGCTTTGGTTAGCGTTTGCTAAACAAAATTCGAACGGTTATTTGTATTGTTTCCGTGGCGGCTTGCGTTCGCATACGACCCAAGCGTGGCTGAAAGAAGCGGGTTGTGATTACCCGTTAGTGACCGGCGGTTATAAGGCGATGCGTCGTTTTTTAATCGATCGCTTAGAAAGCATTTGTGATTATGCTGTTGACCCTGAGCGCAAAGAGAAGTTCTATATTGTTGCGGGCCAAACGGGCGCTGCGAAAACCGATTTATTATTAAAATTCGATAACGCCGTTGATTTGGAAGGATTAGCGAATCATCGTGGTAGCGCTTTTGGTAAGCGTGCAGCAGGGCAGCCGAGCCAAGTTGATTTTGAAAATAAGCTGTCGATCGATTTTTTACGCCGATATCATAAATCCCCTAATACGCCCATTCTATTAGAAGATGAAAGTCATCTAATCGGTCGCTCTGCGATACCGACTAAACTGCGCAGTGCAATGCATGAATCACCGATGGTGGTGGTTGAAGCGGATCTAGAAACTCGGGTTGAGCATTCTTTTCGTAATTATATTTTACAAAAATTGGCCGAGTGGGAAGAGTTCAGCGCGGATGATTCGAAAATCATTAGCCTTGAAGGAAAACCCTATGTCGGAGATATGACGGCGTTTGAACTTTTTTCTGAAGAGCTTAAAAAATCGATGTCTAATATTCGTAAACGCTTAGGTGGCGTACGCTATCAAGAGTTAGCGACTATGTTGGATGATGCGCTTGAAGCTCATAAAGCGGGTGATAATAGCTTGCACCGTGAATGGATTCGAGTATTGCTGAATGAATATTATGATCCACAATACGACTATTTATTAGAGCAACGTAAAGATCGAATTGTATTTCGTGGCAATGCCGCCGAGGTTGAAGCGTATTTACGCGCTTTAACTTAATCTTAAAATCGACAAATAATAAATTTAGACATTTGGGACATGAGAATGACAAAACAATTAACTATTATTGTAACAGTGCTCAGTTTATTGGCAGGCGGATTATTAGCCTCTGCTGTACACGCTGAAATAACAGCCGCAGAAAAACCAACGTTTGTTTTTACTGCAATTCCTGATGCAGATGAATCACGCTTGCAGCAGCGTTTTAATAAAGTGGCTGTGTATTTGTCGAAGCAACTCAATGTGAATGTTAAATATATCCCGGTTAAATCTTACTCTGCGGCCGTTACGGCTTTTCGTAATGACCAGGTTCAACTTGCTTGGTTTGGTGGTTTATCGGGGGTTCGTGCACGCGCATTAGTTTCGGGTTCAGAAGCCATTGCTCAAGGCTTTGAAGACCAAGCATTCAAAAGCTACATCATTGCTCACCACTCTACAGGCCTAAAGCAGAATGCTGATCTATCAGACGCTTTTAAAGCATTTAATACCAAAGATATGACGTTTACTTTTGGTTCTAAAGGATCTACTTCTGGCCGCTTAATGCCTGAGTTCTATTTACGTGAAGAATTCAAAGCAGCACCAAATGACATATTCTCTCGTATTGGTTTCTCTGGTGATCATAGCCGTACCATTGCTCAAGTTCAGTCGGGTGCTTATCAAGTTGGCGCAGTAAATTTTAAAGTTTGGGAAAAAGAATTAGCATCAGGCAAGGTTGATACTAATAAGGTATCCGTTATTTGGACAACACCTACTTATCCTGATTATCAGTGGACGATACGTAACGATGTCGACCAGCGTTTTGGTGCTGACTTTAAAAGCCTAGTCACTAAGACTTTACTTGAAATGAACGATCCAGATTTATTGGCGAGTTTCCCACGCCAGTCATTCATTCCTGCAAGTAATGCTGATTATGCACCGATCGAAAATACCGCTCGTGCCATCGGTTTAATAGACTAAGTATCATTGATTAAGGTTTATATTAGTAATGTTTAGACTCGACCACTACCAACTTGATAATCGCTTAAACGATATTACTTTAAATATTAATAGCGGAGAGAAAGTGGCCTTATTAGGGCCATCCGGTGGTGGTAAAACCAGCTTGTTAAATACATTGCATCAGCAATGTGCAGATCAAATTGCTTGGTGTCCGCAAGAGCATGGCTTAGTAGAATCGCTATCGGGTTACCATAATATGTATATGGGCCAGCTAGATCAGCATAATGCTCTGTATAACTTGGCCAATCTAATTAAGCCTTTGGCGCAGCCCAAGCAAGCCATCAGTGAATTGAGTGTATTGCTGGGGTTAGATCCTCAGCAACATTTATGGCAATACGTTAGCCAACTCTCCGGTGGCCAGCGCCAGCGTATCGGTATTGGTCGTGCGTTATTCCGCCAGCAAGAGAACTTTCTTGGTGATGAGCCTGTCTCGAGTTTAGACCCTGTTCAAGCTCAGCAGATTTTAGAGCTGATACTCAGTCGCCATAAAACAGTTATTCTTGCCTTACACAATCGCCAGCAAGCGCTATCAAACTTTGATCGAATTATTGGTATTAAAGCAGGTCGTATTATTTTTGATTCGCCTGCAAAAGAGTTAATTAAAAATAAATACCAAGCGGGTCTGCTCGACTCTTTATATGAGTAGCCGTTATATGAATAGCTCTCGTAATCTATCTCTCGCCTTTTTAATCGTTGCTCTGTTGTGCATACCGTTTGCTGATCTTGCGCTGTATCAAGTTGAACCTTGGGATGAACTGGCGCGTATGGGGCAGGGAATAATTCAGCCTAGCTTTCCTGAGTTATCGATACTCGCCGATAGCTTAATGATCACTGTGGCTTTTGCGTTCATTGCAGTATCAGGTGCTGCCTTTTTAGGGTTGTTATTAGCCCTGGTTTTTCACTCTCGAAGCGTGCGTATCTTTTCCGCGTCGATCCGAGCTGTGCATGAACTGTTCTGGGGTCTGATCTTTATGCAGATCTATGGCCTGTCTGCCACAACAGGCGTGCTCGCGATACTGGTGCCCTTTACCGGGATCTTTGCCAAGATGTTTGCTGAAATTATCGAGCAGCAAAGCACCGTGCCTCACTCAGCACTGTCGATGAGAACAGACCGCCTAAGCCAATATTTTTATACTAAGCTGCCTCAGGCTTGGCCGCAGATGCTGAGCTATACCCGCTATCGATTTGAATGCGCACTACGCTCCAGTACTATTTTAGGCTTTATCGGTTTACCAACACTGGGGTTTTATTTAGAGACCGCCTTCAAGCAGGGGCAGTATGATGAAGTGGCGGGATTGTTATTTTCATTCTTTATTTTAATCGCGACGATTCGTTGGTGGTTTTTTACCAAGATCGTTCCAGCCTATGCATTGATTCCTGCATACCTTGTTCTAGCTTTCATAGCGCTGCCCGATTCACCCGCAGTTTATGGCAGTTCCTTGGTGCAGTTTTTAACTCAAGATATATGGCCAAAGGCACTGCTTAATGGCGATGTGAGTGCTTCTATCAACTGGTATCAGCATCAGTTGTTTGATATTGCGTTACCCGCATTGTGGGATACCTTATTATTAGCCCAACTGGCATTAGTCGCCACAGGGCTGCTTGTTTTGTTGTTTTACCCTTGGGCCAGCAAAGCTTTCTTTCCAAAGTCTTTCTCTTTCATGCGCGGATTCGGGCGCAGCTCATTGCTGGTTTTACGATCAATACCTGAGATGGTTTTCGCTTTCGTATTCTTATTAATCTTTGGGCCTTCGGGTATTCCAGCAGTGCTTGCTTTGGCATTGCATAATGCTGGGCTGATTAGTTATTTACTGATGCGCCATAGCGAGCAGATTAAATATCGGTCAGACGCAGGGAAAGGCATTAATCATTATTTTTATGAAGTCACGCCACGAATCTACCCACATTTTCTAAGTCTATTATTGTATCGCTGGGAAGTAATAATTCGCGAAAGCGCTATTTTAGGGATACTGGGGGTAACTACCTTGGGATTTTATATCGACTCGGCCTTCGAAGATATTCGATACGACCGAGCATTTTTCTTAATAGTTATTTCTGCTTTATTGAATATTGCGGTTGATAGCTTTAGCCGCAGGATTCGGGCTAAGGTTAGTGCTTAATCAGCTGCCCCCAGTCCATTTTATTTGAAAGCTGCTTACCTGCGTCATAACTCATTCGGTGAGTTCCATGGCAGCGCGCACACGCTTGCACGGCTAATGTACCTAAGGCACGGCCTTGGTCTTTGAGTGTGCCTGTTTCTAAGCTTTCTTCTAGCTGCTTTATTGTTTTAGTCATGGCTAGAGTTGGATAAGCTTCAATTTCGTTTTTATGGCAATTTGAGCAGGTTGTTCCTAGGGTATTCATGCCTTGTACTAATTCAGATAACGACGTCAGAGCTAAGTCGCTCATAGCATCTGCTGAGGCAATTTTAATTTTGTTAACCTGTTTACTCAGCATGTCCATGTGTTGAGTATAAGGAACTGACTCTGAAGCATCTGCCCCTGAAGAGAGCGTTATCCCAGAAAAATCAGGTGATCGATAGAGTGCAGCTGTAGTGACGCGATAATCCGTATGGCAGCTTTGGCAATTCTGGCTTAATACCTCTAACGTTTTGGGAATATCATTAAATTTGTTGTGCTCTACCTGCTCATTCAAGTCGCTTAATAGTTGGCTGGATAGTTTATCTTTCCATTCAGGTACCATTTCTGCAATTTTAAAATAATGTTCGTTTAATCTTTCCGCCCACTTGTTTAATCGAACAGGATCTTCCATCTGTGCATAAAATTCTACGGCTTGCATTTCTCTGCGCAGTTTAAACATATTGTGCAGCCATACTTGGCGCTTGTTTTCAGGCTTGTACCATTGAGAAAGGGAGCTAGGAGGTACTTTTACGGCATTCAAAAAATCGCTATGGGTAACAACAATATTTGCGATGAAGGCAAATAAAATTAGATGTAGCGTGATAATTACAGGTCTGCGCTTGGCGCTGGATTTGAGCGATGCCAGTATCAAAATGAGTACTCTTAAATAAATATGGAATTTAGCTTCAATCTTGAGGCGATATTTTAACCTGCGGAAATTTAGTAGTGAAGGATTTGGGTATTGATCTGATGGTAATTCCACCATCCATTGACTGAGGACAATAAATATTACGGTGTAGACATTATTGAGCCAAACCTTGATCTGATACTGAACAGTTGTGAAGCATTTCCATAAACTGCCTGTTTTTATACATCTGATTACCAAGGAATAATTCTCGTGAATATAAGCGCTCAATCATTAAAAGAGAATCAGCTAGAAGGGCAAGTAAATATTACAACGTTAGCAGACTCTACTGCCAATCCTGCGCCTTTGGGGTTGTTGGGATTTGGTATGACGACAGTTTTATTAAACCTTCATAATGCTGGGCTATTTGATTTAGGCTCTATGATTTTAGCTATGGGGGTTTTCTATGGTGGATGTGCGCAAATAATTGCCGGTCTTATGGAGTGGAAAAAGAATAATACCTTTGCCGCGACGGCGTTTACTTCTTATGGATTTTTCTGGCTAACTTTAGTGACTTTAATCGTAATGCCTAAAATGGGTTTAGCAGCAGCCCCTGATCCGATGGCTATGGTGGCTTATTTGATTATGTGGGGCTTTTTTACAGCGGCTTTATTTGTATGCACGTTAAGATTGAACCGTGCTCTGCAAGTTGTGTTTGCTTCGTTAACTGTCTTGTTCTTTTTATTAGCCATCGCAGATTATACCGGCAGTAGTACGATTAAGCAGATTGCGGGTATTGAAGGAATTTTCTGTGGATTATCGGCAATCTATGCAGCTTTGGCACAAGTCATCAATGAAGTGTATGGCAAGGTTGTTGCTCCTATTGGTGAGGTTAAATAGGACTATGATGATATCGATTAGAATGTAGAATTATAGGGGATGATTAAATCCCCATAAAAAAGACGTTAATTTAAAGCTTAACAAACTTCAATGTCATACGATCACTTTCGCCAATAGCTAAATATTTATCGCGATTCTTCTCACCTAAGCGTAGAGACGGTGGCAGTGTCCAGACGCCTTTAGGATGAATCTTGCCGTCTCTGGCATTGGCATTAACTTCAGACTTAGCGTCCAATTTAAAGCCAGCAGTCTCAGCCAGTTTTATCACATGGGCTTCAGTGACATAACCAGATGAAATCATGTCTTCTAGGCTAGTACCTGGATTAGCTCTGTGTTCTACCACCCCTAATATTCCATTGGGCTTTAAGGCATTAAACATTGAATTAAATACATCTTGGGCGTATTCACCTTTCATCCAATTATGAACATTGCGGAAGGTGAGTACTCGATCGGCGCTGCCCGCGGGGGCAACTTCTGGGCGCTCTGGTATGGAAAGATCGCTGATTATCGTTTTTCCATAAATTTCAGGGTTTTGTTTAAGCTTGGCTTCGAATTTCCTTTGATAATTTTTACGCCAATCAGGTGTGCGCTTAGCAACTAATGAAAACCCTGCGGCGTAATACTGACCATTATCCTTCAATAGCGGTGCCAGAATTTCGCTGTACCAACCGCCTCCAGGCCAAATCTCTACTACGGTCATATCAGAGCGCACGCCTAGGAAGTTTAAAGTCGCTTCCGGATGCCTATAGACGTTACGAGTGATGTTTTTGTCTGATCTATGATCGCCAGTAATAATTGGTTGGATACTCTCATGCAGACTCACCCGCTTATGATCATGAAGGCTTTGATCACCTTCTTCACCCTGATGATTCGCTGATACGTTCATGGCACTGCTTGAGAGTAATACAGCAATCGCCGCAAGTTGAGATATACGGTTTTTTAACATCATAAACGTCCTTTAGAATAATCCATTTAGCGAGTGAAGTTGAACTTTTGAGTACATAAAGTAAATCAGTATTAGGATCAATGCTAGGCGAATTGGTTCACTTTTAATGTTACTAAAAGGTTGTACTTCACAAGATCTTCACATCTCGCTCAAAAGATCCTCAAATCCTTTAGTCATACTACTGAAAATGACAAAAGGAGAGCGTTATGAATACCCCAGTTAAGTATGCAGGTCTGTTTTTTAGTTGTGCTTGGTTAATGATTATTTCTTTGGCTTTCAGCGCGACAGCAGTTCATTCAAATGATGGTCTTAGTGGTAACTCAGGTCAGAAAAGCGGAGGCAGTAGTGATTTTATTCTTAAAGACGGTGCAGGAAATACCATTCAAGCGCTGACGCTATCGGCAAAAGTTGATATGGAAATCAACGGATTGGTAAATCATACTCGCCTTCAGCAACGTTTTTATAATAGTAGCCATGAATTTGTTAACGGGGAGTACGTATTTCCATTACCGGATACGGCCTCAGTGGATAGTTTGACCATAAAAATTGGTAGCCGGATTATTAAAGGAGAAATAAAAGAGAAAGCTCAGGCGAAAAAATTATTTGAGCAAGCGCAAAGGCAAGGTAAGAAAGCCGCGTTATTAACTCAAAATAGACCCAATCTATTTCGCATGGCGGTGACTAATATTCCACCGGGTGAAATTATAGAGATCTCTATGAGCTATGTTAATGCGGTTGAATTTGATCAGGGAGAGTATCGAGTCATGTTTCCTATGACTTTAACGCCACGCTATAACTCAAGTATTGCCATTAATGGTGAACCTGGAAGAGAGAATCTAAATAGTGAAAACTTATCTGATAATTCATTCCAGAATCCCAGCTTTATGTTAAATCATCCCGCAGGTGCAGATATTAAAAACCCTGTTGAGTTGTCTATTCATTTTATCCCAGGTTTTAAAGTATCCAATGTTATTAGCAGCAGCCATGACATTATCGTTAATGATGTTGATCAGCAATCTCAAAGAATTGCCTTCAGTCAGCGTTTTGTACCTATGGATAGCGATTTTCACTTATCCTGGAAGCAAAATAATAAAGCACTACAGCCGCAGTTGTTTGTAGAGTCTGTTTATTCAGAGGGAGTTGTGGAAGGTACTGAAGAAGGTGCTGATATTATTGATAATGAATATGAGCATTACGCGATGTTGATGCTGACACCCGGGGCTGAAATATTTGATCAAGCAGTCTTAAACAAAGAAGTTATATTTATCATAGATACTTCCGGTTCTATGGGCGGTGAGTCAATAAAGCAAGCAAAGGCAGCATTATTAAGTGCGGTTGAATTGTTGAATGATGGTGATAGTTTTAACGTAATTGAATTTAATTCAGACTTCACAACCTTATTTGATCAATCCCTAAGTTTTAATTCAAATACTAAGCGAAAAGCGAAAAACTTCATTAAAGCATTGCAAGCCAATGGCGGCACAGAAATGAAACCCGCTTTGTTACAAGCACTTCAGTCGCCAGTCGATAAAGAAGAACGCTTAAAGCAGGTTGTCTTTATTACAGATGGTGCAGTCGGAAACGAGCAAGACCTTATTCGAACAATCAATCAATATCTTGGT
>Ga0209396_1002789_pt1 | contig 18114 bp, 15 predicted proteins | sample GOMGulsemesocosm_6_FD_184638 | JGI IMG/M metagenome (GOLD analysis project Ga0209396, IMG submission 184638) | Methane-oxidizing microbial communities from mesocosms in the Gulf of Mexico - GOM8C Gulf of Mexico (SPAdes) (version 2) | ecosystem: Environmental > Aquatic > Marine > Cold seeps...
ATAATGAACAGTATTACCCCCGTCGCATCATTAGCTAAAACCGCAGTCGATTTAGTACAAGATGTACAAGAAAAAACGCAGAATTTATCCACGATAACTGACGAAATAACTGAAGAGTTAGACGATGTTTTAGGGGCAGTAAAAACCGTAGCAAGACGAAGTGACGGCTTAATGCAGTTTGTTACTAGCTATCGCCAGTTAACGCGTTTACCTTCACCCAATAAAAAAACTATTCCAATAGAGAACTTGTTTTCTCACGTAACAATGTTGGCAAAGCAAAATTGGCAAGAAAATGACATCGACTTAACTTACAGCATTATTCCTCAGGCATTAGATATTCATGTTGATACCGACATGGTAGAGCAAATATTACTTAATTTACTGTTAAACGCTGCGCAATCGTTGACGCAGAGCGCTACTCAGATCACCGAGCCAAAAATAACATTACATGCTTTTTTAAATATACGTGGCCATGTGGTCATTGAAGTAGCTGATAACGGCAAGGGCATTGAACATGAAAACATGTCTCAAATTTTCGTGCCTTTTTTTACCACCAAAAAAGATGGCTCTGGTGTCGGCTTAGCCTTAACAAGACAAGTGATGCTTGCACATAATGGAAAAGTCACGGTACGCAATAATATTCACGGGGGTGCAACATTTAGCTTAACTTTTTAGTCATCTATGCCATTGGAATTAGTACAGCAAAGTAGAATTTATCATTCAAATGTATATCAGCACTTAAAACTAAATAGTCATTTTCATTACTCTCTCGGCCCTTCAATACTTCGTTGGAAAAGATGCTCATTACTACTCGCTTTTGCACAGTAGAGCTTAGCGGGTCGATTACTGCCCACTCTCATATCTCCTGTTTCAGCGATAATATCGGCAGCTAATAAACGCCTTCGAAATGATTTTTTTTCAATGGGATAACCTAAGATCAGTTCAAAGGTTTTCTGTAATTCTGACAATGTAAATATTTTAGGTAATAAATTAATAGGTAAAGAAGTGTAGTGAACTTTACTTTTAAGCCTTTGGTAGCTATCGGCTAAAATGGCGTTGTGGTCAAATGCTAGCTGATAATTATTTTGAATTTCTTCAATAGGCAACCAAACCACTTCTTCACTACTTTCATCAGAGGTTAAGGTTATATTCTTGTTTGAAATAAGTGCCATATAGGCAATAGTTACTGACCAACCTCTAGGATCTCGACTTGCACTGCCATAGGTAGCCACTTGTTCTAGATGAGAGATTTCAACACCCGTTTTTTCTTTTAATTTCCGACTAACCGTATCGTTAAGTGTGCCATCCGTTTTTACATTGATAAAACCACCGGGTAAAGCCCATTCACCTTTGGCGGGGAACTGTGCTCGCTTTACTAAAAGTATTTTTAATGCGTCATCTTCAATAGTGAAAATGGTCATATCAACACTCGTCAGTGGAATATCGAACTCATGAATATCATAATTTGCTAAAAAACTTAGCTCGGTTTCTGGCTTGTTCATAAAACACTCTATTGACTTAGTGACTCTGCAACCCTAACATAGGGACTCTATGACACTAAGTTAGTGTCTCTAAGACATAATAACAGAGAAAAACTATGCTTTCGAATAAAATGAACAGTGACAGAAGAACAATTTTGCCTTTATTATGGATATTCTATGTATTGAATATTCTCTATGCTGATGTGTTAAACAACTTGGGAAGTTTGGCAACGGTAGGAACAGGGCAGATCACAGATGAGGTTGTTGAAGCATTACTTACCCCCCAAATGATTCTAATTGCAGCTTTTATATTAGAAGCTGCCATGGTGATGGTTATTTGTTCACGAGTTTTGCCATATAAAGCAAACCGCATAATGAACATTGTAGTGGCGATGTTAGAAATAGTGGTAGGAACTGCAGCACTATTTGTGGGTGAGCCTCCTATTTATTACTACTTTTTTACAGCGATTGAGATCCCAACGTTATTCTTTATTATATGGTACGCGTGGCATTGGTCTGAATCGGCATTTGACAATAATTCTGATACTGTCAGTTAGCAACTTTATAAAGATATATTCAGTTATGGAAAATAGAATGAAAGCAGTGGTATACAAGGAATACGGTTTATCTGATGTGTTAACGATCAAAGATCTTAATAAGCCAGTGTCTAACGATCATGAAGTATTAATAAAAGTGCATGCCGTTTCCATTAATGATTGGGATTGGGGGTTACTCAGAGGAAAGCCTTTTGTTAATCGCATGATGGCAGGGATTATCAAACCCACTAAGAATAAAATTTTAGGTTCTGATATCGCAGGAACCGTTGTTGCTATCGGAAAAAGTGTTTCGCTATTTAAGCAGGGCGATGAAGTATTTGGCGATCTCTCTGCCAATGGTTTTGGAGGGTTTGCTGAGTATGTTTGTGCTCCTTGCCACGCGTTAACTTTAAAACCTCAAGATATGTCGTTTGAACAAGCAGCGGCTATTCCACAAGCAGCCGTGTTGGCTTTACAAGCAGTGCAAGATAAGCGCCCCCAACAAGGAGCACTAAAAGTATTAATAAACGGCGCTGGTGGTGGTTCAGGTAGCTTTGCGATACAAATTGCTAAGTCTTTCGGTGATGAAGTTACGGCGGTTGATTGCCACAGTAAATTTGAATTGATGAAAAACTTGGGAGCGGACAATGTTATTGATTATCGAACAGAAGATTTTTCTAAAAATGGTGAAACCTACGATTTGATCATTGATATGATGGGCTATCATTCTATTTTCGATTATCAAGGTTCATTAACAAAAAAAGGCCGATACATTTTTGTAGGGGGTTGTTCTTCACTTATTTTCCAAACATTATTCATCGGTAGTCTAATTTCATTAACTACAACTAAAAAATTAGCTATATTGCCCCATGAACCTAACAAAAACATGGCTGATTTACTGGTTCTATTTAAAACGGAGAAAATGAAAATCATTATTGATAAATGCTTTCCATTAACTGAACTGCAGCATGCAATGAAGTATTTTGGTGAAAGACAAAGTAAAGGAAAAGTTATTATCACCCTATAATGTGTTGATAAATATCCTTGTCATTACTGGGTAATACTTGACGTCTATAAGCTTAATCACAATCATTAAATTTATTTTTAGCTTGCTTTCATCAACAAAAGCTTTCCTGAAACTTAACTTTAGAACAGCCAATTCTTACCGTTAGCAAACGCTGCAATTAGCAAAGAATATTCTTCACAAGGTTCGGTAATTTATTGTGGATATCGTTTTTAGCTAATGTGAAATTGGCACCAATTAAATCGGCCACATGCAGTATGGTACTCGTATCATTTAACGTACTACCTGATATAGCGATAATAGGGACATCACTTATATTTTTTATAAATTCAATAAGTGCGTAACCGTCAATTTCAGGCATTTCTATATCAGTAATAACCAAATCTGGTTGAAATGAAGAAAATTGATATTTTGCATCCTCAGCAGAATGAAACTTACCTATATTAAGTTGAATATTAACTTCTTTTGATAAAATCTCTTCAGTAATATCGTTCATTACTTTAGAGTCGTCTATAACCATCACATTAAGCATTTATATGTCCTTATATTCAATGTATTCTAAAAAAATTTTGATTAGTTAGTCGCTGTTCTTCTCTATAATATTTAAGATCTATCGGCAAGTGGTGACATACCATTTTAATGCATCATGATAGTTACTAAGTAAGATATCTTCTGACACATCGTATTTATTCATAATAAAATAAATATCACTTTTAGTTTCAGGGCATTCAAAATACTTAGCTATTTCGAGTGCTTCATATAATAAACCTCGTTTGTCAATCAGGGCTATTTTTATCTCTTTTGCTAACGGTAAGTCTGAAATTACTTTTTCAATGGGAGAATGAAGAATCACATCGATATGGCTCAAAATACCGGTAATAAAGGCAAAGTCTTTTATTTTTGAAAATGCTGACGAAAGGGCTATGTTCTCCATCATTTTACCCCGGACTAATGACTCTGTTAATAATTCATTAGTACAATCAGATGATAAGTTTGACATAGCTATGATAGCGATAAATTGTTTTATTTTTGCAGAACCTAAGAATGTAACTGCTTGTTTGATAGAAGTGACTTCTATTCGGTTTTGCTCTGTTTCCAAATTGACTAGCTTTAATATCCCATTCATCAAACTTACATCTTGAGATATTATATTTGCTATAACATTAAAATCCATACAAGGGCTAACAGATTCAGCAAACAGCTGTAATAAATTCATTTTAATCGGTTTAATGAAATGACCTGAATTAACTTCTGGTTTATGAAAAAAATAACCTTGAAAATAATCAACGCCTATCTCTGTTAGTAATTCAAACTGTTCGTATGTTTCAATTCTTTCTACAACAATTTTGATACCACTGTCTAATACAAATTTACTATTCTTTAAAGTAGAAATTTTTTCAAATGGAATGTCTTCTATATCAACTTTAATAATCGCGATGTAAGGAAAAATTTGTTCCCACTGGGGTGAGAAGTCATAGGCATCTAACGCCAAGGTATACCCGTTCTTGTATAAAAATGACACTGCTTCGACGATTTCAGGTGTAACATTAATGGTTGCTAATAATTCGACAACGACTGAGTTTCTATCAAATAATAATGGAAGGTTTGCTAATATTGATTTTTCATCAAAATTAATGAATGCCATTTTTTTTGAACAGAGATTAGTTAAGTCGCCAAAAATGTGTTGTTGATAAATAATTTGTGAAGTGGCCTGTTCTTCATTTGAACAGCTATAGGAATTTTCAAAACTGTCACGATATAAAAGCTCATAAGCATAAGTATTTTTGTTGTGATCAAATATAGCTTGGCGAGCAACGAATTTATTATCTACATCTTCCATGAACTGATATCCCACATACTATTCTTATTACTTATATGTACGGCTAAGTATAGTCACCATTCATTTTAAAGCACAAAAATAATTATCAAACTAAAATATACTATTATAATTGAGCTTGGTGGTAGGCTTAGCGTCTATTTCAGGGGCGTGTCTATTACTTCAAAAAACATTCCTTGCCAATATTTTCGCTCTACCTACGTGCTGTAGCTACTTATATGAATCAATATCAGTTGATCGGAATATAAACAGAAAAGCAGCTACCTTTTCCTTCTTCTGAGATCACTTCTATTCTGCCATCATGCTGTTTCATTATTCCATGGCTGATAGATAAACCAAGGCCTGTGCCCTCACCTACCGGTTTAGATGTAAAAAATGGGGTGAAAATGTGTGGGAGTACGTCAGCAGGAATGCCACTGCCGCTGTCTTTCACCTCAACGACAATATAAGAGCCTTTCCTAAATGATCTAATAAAAATATCACCACTATCTGTTATTGATTGTCCTGCATTAATAAGTAGATTCATAAAAACTTGATTCAATTTACTTGGAAAGGCATCAATTATAGGTAAGGGTTCTAAATCAGTATGCACAGTACAATTATACTTTAATTCATTTCTAACCATATTTAGTGTCGCTGTTAATCCCTCGTTTATATCGGTTTTACTTTTCGTCGATTCTTCAACTCGAGCAAATGTTTTAAGGCTTTTCACAATCTCTGTGATTCTCTCTATACCACCAATACTAATTTCTAATAAAGAAGGTATATCCTCAAAAATGAATGCTATATCATATTTTTTAGCCAGATCTTCACGCCATTCTTTTGATGCTTCTATAGTTAGTTTTTTATTAGTTTCTTCGTGGTGCTTTTGAATATCGGTCAAGTATTCTTGCAAAATATCGAGGTTACTTTTAACAAAACCAAGAGGGTTATTAATTTCATGAGCAACGCCAGCAGCTAAAACACCTATACTGGCCATTTTCTCTGACTGAATCAGCTGAGATTCACTTAAAATCAATTCTTCATTAGCTTTAGACAATTTATCGTAACTAAGTTTTAATGCCCGCTCTCTGTGATGCACTGTATTTGTCATGACATTGAATTTTTCGAATAACTCTGACAGCTCTTTTATAGTAATATTATCTTGCAGTAATGAACATTCACTACCTTTGTCTAATTCACTCGTTGCTTGAGACAATAACAATAGCGGTTTAACAAAATAACGATAACCAAAAAGATAAGCGAGTAAGCTTGTCGCAATAAGTGCGAATAAAATTAAGGTACTTAATTGGAGTATCGCATGTGTTAATTCATTATTATTAGCGTTATCGTCAAAAGTATAACTAAAGATAACCCCTATATTTTGCCAAGAAACAAAGTGCTGTTTACCCTGTATTTCCTCTCCAAAAGAACCTAGTTCTTCGTCATCTCTGGTTATTTTTATCATTAAACCATCAAGTCTTTCATGAGATTTATCTTGTTCATCTATATCTTCGAGTGGAATTAATGCGGTTAAAATACCTTCAACATTATTGTTATACGTAATCGCCACGGCCAAACACCAATAGTAATTATCGTTTAGCTTTTGTATGGCTATATGTTTAGTAACTTTGTTATTAAGTAAATCAGCTAACCAAGCTTCTTTCTGGTAATTCGGTGATTTCCCTCCTTGTTTTGAGTAAATGATATTACCTTCAAAATCTAATAAATTTTGCTGATATTGATTACCTAAAATACTCAGGTCAGCCATAAAGTCTTGTAACTTGCCTATATTCGCTTCTGGCTGCATCAATGCTTGTACCATAAGCGGAGTATTTGCTTGATCACCTAATAAGGTAAGCCTATGTTTGAGAAATAGACGATAACCGTTAGTGATTGCCGCTGTTTCCCTTTTTATTAGCTGTTCTTGTTGCTGTTGTGCGGAATCGACCACGTAATTAATAATTAGGACCGTAGAAATAAGTGCTAGCGCAGAGCAGCTAAGAAAAACAAAACGCGCTAACGCAAAAGAAATACTAGTTTTTTTCATTAACAGTCTTACTTAAAGAACGACGAGGCAATAGCTTTATACTATTATCAGCTTGATAATAGCCCATAGCATAATCAGTTTCATCTAAGGCCTCATGAGCATTGATATTATCTACCGTATAAGGGGAATAAGGGGTCTGATAGCTTTTAATTAACCCTTGTACAGGTGCTTTTAAATGTTCAAGTGCTAACTTAATCGCGTTTATATCATGGCGTTTATCACCTGTTAAACCTGACTGTTTAATTGCAGTGATAAGTAGCTTGGTTAAATCATAGGCATGAACAAAACCTGTTGGGGCTTTTATGTCATTTGCCGTATTAATTTCTGGGTACATGTTTATAGCTTGTGTGAGCACGCTTTGCGCTAATAATGGCTGTGACTGTGTAACAAAAGAAAATTGAGTTTGAATAAACTGCAGATCAAGCCCTTTTCTTGCTTCTTTATTTATCACTTCGGCAAAGTCCCCACCCGTAATCCCCCAATGGCTTCTTATAGGTAATTGCAGATCCTCTTCAAGCGCTAACATAGCTTTAGCAAAGTTTTTTCCTTCATTAGCGTTACCAACAAAAAATATAACATCTGCGCCCGAGGACTTAGCCTTCCTTAACAATATTTTTGCGTGATTTATGCCAATCCCCCAGTTGAACCACTCAATACCTTTGGGCTTAACCTTATTAGCGGTCAAAGCTTTCACCATAGTATTTTGGTTTGAACGCCCCCAGCCGGTATCTTCTAATAATAAAAATGGTTTTTTGAAACCTTCTTTGAGCGCATGTTTACTGATAAAAGTTCCGGCATTACTGTCATCAATAGACAGCCGGAAAATCCAGTTGTTATTATCTGCCGTTCGGGTAATAGGACCTGCTGCTGCCCAAGGGTTCAAAACAAGAATCTGATTGTTATTTATAAAATTTTTGTGAGCGAGTAATGGTGGTGAATGTAAACCAGAAAATATCAGCAGCGCATCATTATCGTTGAGAAAACGTTCCAAGTTTCTTTTACTACGAAGGGAGCTTCCTTTATGGTCTTTTGCAATAACCTCGAATTGATAACCATTGATGTTGTAGTTCTCTTCAGCTAACGCGACATTAATACCCTGCTGTATTGAAAGGCTCGCAACCTTTGTCCCAGTAAAGTCGGCATCAAGGTAAATGCTATAGTGTTTCTTGGCATTTACTGGTTGTGCAATGAATAAAGTGAGAAACAAAACGGCGATTATACTTGTTGTTTGATAGCGGTGAATTTCCATTTAATATTTTCCATCATATTGAACTTAGAAAGAATAAAGACGACTAGCCGATAATATTCTCTAATCGGCATGAATAGTTTATTTAATACTAAGTATAGTGATTTAAAAATTAATGCCAAAAAACAAGTAAATAAAATAGAGAACCTTAATCAAAGCTCAGTTTCAATATGTATTTGTTCTGATGGTATAAGTCACTTTATACCATGCTCTTATTCTTGCCGTATCACGTAAGTCTTTATGACTTAAAAGCTGAAATCACGTTAATATCTTAAATTAAATCAAATTCTTCGAATGACCAAATCAAAATAAAACTCAGTAAAATAACAAATACACCCATGTATTCTAGTTGCATAAAAGGCAATATCTTCTGCTCACTCACTAAAATTGATGTCGAATGTTCGGTAAATATCATTATTAAATCAGGAATGAATAAACAGCTAAATAATGTAATCATAACAACCAAAGTGGCGTAAAAATTTCTTTTACTTTTAGTTTCATGCAAGGCTATTTTTTTAACAACAGAAAAAGAAAAGTCATCATCATTAATATATTCATCTGACAATTCGTCTTTAAGCCACTCGTCGTCAAGGAAGTCATTTTTCATTTGTTTTCTCACTATTACTTACTTCAGCAAAAGATTTTAACTTCAATCGGCTACGCCTAATTAACGTTTTTACCGTTCCTAATGGGATCTGCATAACAATCGCTATTTCTTGATGCGTTAAATCATGACTAAAGTGTAGCAACAAGATGGCTCTTTCGTCGGGTTTAAGGTGCACCAATAAATTTTTCACCGTTTTTTCAGCGACAATTCGATGTTCAAATTTACCATCATCAGCTTTATCTTCAACCTCAACATTCGTTTGTTCAGTTTTTTTGCGAATGCTACTGACAAACTGCTGGTAAGCAATTTTAAACAACCAAGATAAAAATTTACCTTCACCACGATAAGTTTTGATATGTACAAATGCTTTTAAAAAAGTGTCTTGCGCTAGCTCATCAGAAATGGCTTGGTTTTGCAGCGTCAATCGCCTTAAAAATTGACGAATAGGCGATTGATTCTGCCGCATAAGTTGTTCAAAAGCATGATGATCGTTATCTCGCTGAACACGCTCAACAAGTTTTGATTCCATGAGTTATATTTTTGCTGAATTGAGTCGAGAAAATACAATATAAACAATGCCGAGAATGATAGGTAATATGCCAAATATCCAGACAATTCCCCCAATCATTTTCAAAATCAATGTTAGCACCATCCCAGTTACAAAGAGTAAAACGCCTTTTCTAAAGTCATTTTGTGGTAACTTCTTTACTTTTAAGCCTAAAGATTGAAGTAATTCTGGCGTAATATCTTTACCTGTTTCTACGAGTGATTGAATGGTTCTTTGTTTAGCTATTTTAGCGCGGTTAATAAAAAACAAAACACAGATAATAATAAGCGTTATACATATACCTGCAGTAATATGCATAACAAAGTCATAATAAGCTAAATCGTTCATTTTCTTTCCTTAATTGATATGAAGTTTTTTATGAAAGAGGGAAAGTCCCTCTTCATTATTTATTTTTCAGCAAGTTCGATAACTGAAGCTAATTGTTCTTGGTAATACGATATTTGACGGCTTTGGTTACTCTTTGCTAAGTTCACTGCTTGCTGATAGTTTTCCTTCGCTAGTTTAAACTCGCCACTTTGTCGGTAAGCATCACCTAAGCTATCGTAAGCACTCGCTGAATATTGATGATTAAGCATATTTATCTTAAAGCTTTTTATCGCAAGTTCAAAAGCGTCTTCTTCTAGGAAGTCGTAACCAATTTGATTCAACCATTTTTTACTCGGCGTTTGGTAATGACTTAACATTTCATTAAAAAACATTTCTGCTTGAGCTAAATCATCCGCAACTAAATAGAGTTTAATCAATTCCTGATATCCCCATTCAATCATTATCATTTGATAACCTGCTCTTGCTGAAAGCTCCTGGAAATATGCTCTTAATGCCGGAATGCCTCCGTCTTCAAGAAAGCCTGCTAAACCATCATTCACATTAGGTAATTTTATATCTCGGACAAATTCGTCTACTTTAATATTTTGCGCAGCTAAATGCATATTCATTGTTAGCCTTATACTCCCCACAGGAGCAACATTGGCTAAATAGATAATCGTTGTTCCATCTTCATACAAGGCTAGATTACTCGAATATCCCTCTAACGAACCACCGTGACTCAACAATTGTATCGAAGGGTTAAAGCGGATCATGTTTTCATGATTAACAAACCAACCATATCCGTATCCCCCTAAATTTGGTGTAAGCATTTTCTCCGTCATTTCTTTTGATAATATCTTATTCTGCTTAATCGCCTTGCTCCAAAGATATAAGTCATCAATGGTTGAATGCATTCCGCCGGTTGAATAGGCATTAGATTGATGACGAAACCTGCTTTCTTTATACTCCCCTTTTTTATCGAAAAATAATGCTTCGAAAAAGCCCCCCTCTTTGAATGTATATCCTTTAGCAACATGGTTTTCTATATAGCTATTATCCGCATATCCGGTGTTTTTCAACTTTAAAGGTTTGGCAATTTTCTCTTGGATGAGTTGACTAAATGACTGACCTGATACTTGCTCAAGAATTGCTCCTAATAAAACATAGTTCATACTAGAGTAATAAAACTGAGTACCAGGTTCATTAATTAAGTCCATTTTTGCAATGAGTTGAACATAAGACTTTACTGAAATGGCATTCTCTCTGAATTTATCCAAAGGAATATTTAATCTTCGTAAACCTTCATAATGAGGAAGCCCTGAAGTATGGGAAAGTAGGCGATGAATCGTTAATTCGTTACCCTTATCTTTAGGAAAATAAGGAAGATAATCATTAATAGTTTTATCTAAGGCTATAGTGCCATTCTCTACTAGTTGCATAACTAACATAGCCGTAAACTGTTTAGTAACTGAGCCAATCAAGAAACGAGAGTTGGTAGTTAAGTCAGTATTTTTGGCGATATCGTGAAAACCATAAGATTTTTTTAGTAATATTTTATCGTTTTTTGCAACAAGCATCACACCATTAAAAGGACTTTCAATACGATTGTGTTGTCCTTCTTCGGCATAAAGTGCCATTAATGATTCAACACTGTTCTGCCCATAACTTGAGAATGTACTTAGCAAGATACTTGCACATATCAAGACCTTCAATAACAAAGTATTGATCAACTTATTAAAACATATTCTATTAGGTATATTTGTATTTATAACCATGTTGGTTCCTATTCACTTAATGCTAGATTGAGTTTTTTCAAATATTTGCAATTGCTATATTAAAGAACGCAGCTCAAGTTCATTTGGATTCAACTTTGGTTAAAAAAATTTATTGTCTTTAAATTATTTATAATCACGCTTATATAAGTGCAGTTAATCGTACGAAAAGCGCTTAAAGTTTACTGATGAATAACGTTATGCCTTTATCGATCTCGACTGATTATTTTTCAGCATCAAGGTGTTGGCTATCGATCACTTAAATACTTATAAATTCGAGATCATAACAAAGAGGTAATTTATTCATACTGGATAGGAATTCTATAATATTTTAACCATTCTTTGTTTGTTAACTCAGCATCTTACATTATAATTAACGGATTATTATTTGCAGCAAGATAGGCATCCGGTGAAGAAAGTATTAAAATTAAGTGAAACTTGGCCTTTATATTTAGCTTTGTTTTCAAGTTATTTTTTAGTCGGTCACTTGCTTTCTTTTATTTCATTTCAGAATCAAATAGTACCTATTTGGTTGCCTGCAGGTATCGCGCTTGTGGGCTGTTATTTGTGGTGGTGGCGCTTTTTCCCTGCGGTATTACTCGCCTCGTTCATTTTTAATTGCTCAGCAACGCCTCAATTTGAATTTATTCAAGTTTTCTCGTCCGTCGGGTTACAAAACCTCATTATTGCCACCGGAGCTATGCTACAGGCTATTGTTGGCGCGAGTCTATTACGTTATTGGTTAGGCAACCCTCTAACCCCCAAAAAAGACCTCAATAGTCTTTATTTTATCTTCATCGTCGGTTTAGCAATTAATCTCATTTCATCAAATATAGGCGTGAACGCACTAACCTTTTTCAACCCATTGTATAACATTGAGAATCACACTCTTAATGTTATTTATTGGTGGTTAGGAGATTCTTTAGGGGTACTATTAGCAACACCTTTATTACTTAGCCTATTTAGCTATCGACTTCGTGATACACACCAACGAAAAGTACGAATAATAATAATTTGGGCAGTTTGTGTGCTATTTTCGATTAGCCTGTTAATTACAAATTTTTTTGTGGCTACTGCCAATGAAAATTCTCAGTTGCTCGTTAAGCAAGAAGTCAATGTAGTAGAAAATGGAATTTATCGTCAAATAACGAGTAATATTAATCAATTAAAAAAACTTGCTATAAAAATTCAAAATACAGCAGAGCTAAGTAAAGAAACGTTTCATCAATATGTTGATGAGATCAATCAAGAGTCTTCAGCAGTTACCGCTATGTCGTGGAATCCTTTAATCAATCAATCTGATAAAGACAAATATGAAAACGAACTCGCTGACATTTATAAAAAGTCCGTTCTTATCCGTGGCAAACCATTACTAAATGAAGATCCCATTATTTATGTTAAGTATATTAGCCCTGAAAAAACAAATGCTAAGGCTTTAGGGTTTAACGTTTATTCTAACAGTTCCCGTAAGCAAACACTTACTTCGACAATGATAAACTATCAACCCAAAGCGACGCCAATTATCCAATTGGTGCAATCAGAAAATCAAGAGCCTGCATTTTTATTGTTTTTCCCTGTTTTTGAAAATTTTTTGGTTAAAGAAAATGAATCAATTAAGCGGTTAAAGGGCTTCACTACCGCAATAATACTCGTCGATAAATTAATCAGCGATGCGATGAGTGAACGACTCAATAAATTATTTTATTATCAAGTTTTCGAACATAATAAAGCCGATTTTTTCACATCGAATATCAATGAATTATCAGGCCCTTTTATCAGTAAAAATGAAGATTTCAAAACGGTTTTTGATGTGGCTGGTCAGGCCTGGGAAATTAAACTTTTTATTAATAAGGAGTTTGTACTTAACGAACAAACCGAGGATTTCCTGACCCTATACCTTTTACTCGTGGTGATAGTTACCAGTATAGTAACCTCGTTTTTATTGATGAATAACCGTCAACAAGCATTGGAAGAACTCGTTAACCAGCGTACTAAGTTATTAAAGCTTGCGATGCAGGAAGCGAACTATGCCAATCAAGCTAAAAGTCAATTTTTAGCGAATATGAGTCATGAAATAAGGACACCGATGAATTCGGTGGTTGGTTTTGCCCAACTCGCTAAAGCATCGAATAATATCGATGAAATAAAATCCTACCTTGAAAGTATAGATATATCTTCTGATTTACTGCTTCATATTATTAACAATATCCTGGATTTATCAAAAATTGAGTCCCAAAAGTTATTCTTAACCTCTGAGGTTTTTGATCTACATACGGTATTGAAACGCATATATAGCCTATTTGAAGTCGATGCTAACAACAAAAACTTAACCTGGCATTTAAAAGATAACATTCCAGAATCATTATTTTTTAAAGGTGATCAAACTCGCATAGAACAAGTACTAATGAACTTATGCGGCAACTCAATGAAATTTACTAAAAATGGCGGAGTATCATTAACCGCTGATATCATTGATAACCAAAATGGTAATGCCCGTATACAGATCCAAGTTAAAGATACTGGTATCGGTATTTCAGCAGAAAATATCAATAAATTATTCCAACCTTTTATGCAAGCAGATGACTCTACTTCAAGATATTTTGGTGGTACAGGTTTAGGGCTAACCATTTCAAAAGAACTAAGTAAATTGATGAAAGGTAACATCAGCATAAATAGTATTGAAGAAAAGGGGTCAACCTTCACTTTCGTTTTTAACTTAGCCACATCAGTACAAAAACCGAAAGCAGCAGCTGATGTTGCCAATATCCTGAATCAAGGCACCCGTAATAAACATGATATTTCAACACTAAAAGTACTGGTTGCCGAAGACAACCGTGTAAACCAAAAACTGATCCGTATTGTTTTAAATAAATTAGGCATTCAAGCGGTTGTTGTTGAAAATGGCTTATTAGCGATTGAGCGTGTACAACAAGAGCAATTTGATGTCATTCTAATGGATTGTCAAATGCCGGTATTAGACGGCTACGAAGCAACCCAACAAATTCATGCGATACCTGAATTTAAAGATTTACCGATTTTCGCTTTAACCGCCGATGTGGATACTAGAAGTAAAGAAAAAGCCTTCAGCGTTGGCTTTAACAAACATTTGTCTAAACCTATTAATATTGAAGAATTATCAAGCTGTTTGTTAGAAGTTTTAACTAATAAACAATAACCTAGGTCATTGTTCTCTTCACTTTATAAAAATAAATCGGTGTTATACAAATATACTTTCGCACTAAACCTTATACTGCGTTGCATTTTGCAATTTTGAACGTTAATTTCACATTTTCTTCGCCAACCAAGCCATAAAAAATCTCTAAATAAAGCCTTAGAGTCAAGCCTAACGCTAATAATTGAATTTGTTACCTCTGTGGTATGCCTATTGCAAACCAACCTACATCACCATTAAACGGTCACTAGAGGCTATATCATGGGCATAGAAAAGAAAGTTCTAATAGTAGATGATGAAGTTGATGTTAGAAATACCCTCATTAGGGGGATACAGCGAAAGTTTAATAAAGTCCATCAACTGGTCTCAATTTCTGAAGCAAATAATGGCCAAGAGGCAATAGAATTAGCAAATATTAGCCCTCCTGATTTAATCTTGATGGATGTGCGTATGCCCATTATGAACGGCTTAAAGGCCTGTAGGCTTTTAAGAAATGATACTAAATTTGCTGCAACCAAAATAATTATTTTGACCTGTGAAATAACCGAAGAAAGTGAAGGTTTGTTATCGGGAGCAGACGACTACGTTATAAAACCTTTCGATATAAAAACCCTACTCATTCGTATTGAACGTGGCTTATTTCAGTCAAATCCCGTAAATATAATCGCTCCTGCATATTTAAATGGTCTATTATCAAAAGAGTGCTTTTTTGATATTTGTTTAAACTTTGAAATTGCTAGAGCGAAGCGTTTTCAGCATCCACTGAGCTTGTTATTACTTAAAATATCACCTAGAAATGAAGAAAACAAAAAAAGTCGGGCATTTATTTTAGCATTATTGAAACGTCGAACTTCAGATAAAATTATTAATTGGGGAGAAAACACCTTTGCTCTTTTGCTTACAGAAACGACTGCAGATGACGCCGCTTTAGTTGCAAAACACATAGTTGCGCGAGTGGATAATAGTCCAGATTTTTTCCGAACTTGTGTGGGTATTGCTAACTTAGAAGATACGGTAACCGACAACTTAGTCGTGAACGCAGAGTCGTCTTTAAAAGAGTCGGTACGTACCGGAGACATCACCTTAAACAGAAAGGCAATCCATTAATGAAAACTTTCAGGATATTTTTGATGAAGTTCATGCGTTTACTCGCCACTTTAATCATACTGACCTCAGTGCCTAGCCATGGAGATTTTTCAGATAACCTTAGGGTTAGTTTAGACGGCAGTGCTCGCTTGAATGTAAATAACGCAGCAAATAATACCAGCCGTATCTATGCTTTAGGCTTAGACACACATAAAGTATTCAGCTCTACCAATGGCGATATTGGTTATGCGGTTGGCCAATTATATTTAACTAAATTATCAAACCAAACGCCTTATTCATTTTTATTTAACTCCGCAGATGATAAACAATTTGTTATCCGTGAAGCCCACCTAAATTATACTGCGGGGTCTAAGTGGTTTCCCAATATTCGGGTTGGGCATTTCACTTTACCCTTTGGTCTTGAAGCAAGCATAGATACTAATGGGCGTTTACTTGACTATTACCATGGTAAAAACTTAGGCACAAAACTCGATTGGGGGCTAGGTTTTAATAAAGTGCTGTCTCAAGTTCAATATGAAATCAGCTATACTTTAGGTGGTAAAAATGAGCCTAAAACGATTGATAGCTCTTATGTGTTTTCTGGTCGAATGGGCTCACTTAGCCACTATGACTTTATTATTGGTTTATCTTTTTTAGACGCAAAAATAGATAATGTTCAAAGAAAAAGACTGGCTATTGATTGGCAATATTACTGGCAAACTTGGGGAGTATTGGGAGAAGTAGCGTTTGGTAAAGATGATAAGTTTCAACAAACATGGCTAAAAGAAAAGTATACCTTAATTGAATTAAGCAAAACATCGATTAGCGAACAATTCAAATTCTATGGCCAATATATTTTCACTGATCACGAAGGTGAAAGTAAAAATCAGCAATTAATTAACATAGGTGTCAGGTATCAAATTGACGCTAAATTAGAACTAAGCCTCTCTAGCCGTAAGCAGCTCAATACACCTGAGTCAGGTAAGAAACAAAATCTCGTTAGGCTTCAATTAAGGTATAGGTACTAATATGAAAATAATCATAATATTAACACTTCTCCTTTTTTCAATTCAATATTCGTACGCTGATGCGTATTGTTCGTTACGCGATCCTGTTGCTCAAATACAGCAGCTATACCCACAAAAAACAAATCAACTATCTATAGTAAAAACAGTAGATAACAGTACTCGAAATTTAGTAAAACTAGCACTGCCGAGTAACGATCTTCATTTTAGCGAATTAGGTCGACACACCTTGTATGTTGCGATGAAAAATACTGAAGCATTAGGCTATGTACATGTAAGATCAGAGCAAAGTCGATGGGGATTAGTTGAAATAATATGGGCATTAGACAAAGATTTAAAAATAAAAAACTTCACCTTTCAACGTTGCCGAAGCCCTAAAAAAAAGGTCCTTGAAAATGAAGACTTCAAAAATGTCTTCATTGGGAAAAGCTATGAAGAACTCAAAACACTGCTCAGTAGCGACGGAATAACGGCGAATAACATACTACTTGATAAAGCTAAAGGTGCACCTGAATTAGCGAGTGTAGTACTTAGGTGTGCACTAAAAACACTTTTAATCACAGATATATTGTGGGGAGAAGAATTAAAGAAATTTAATCCATAATGATTAAGTTATTAGTTTCTCGTTTAAAATGGCAGTTAACTTATGAAGATTTCTAATTATAATCAGTTGTTAGCCGTTTCAACGCTTTTCTCGGGAATGATTATTTTCGCGACGCTTTGGACTCAGTATCAAAAAGTAGAAAATATCTCCCGTGCCCATTTTGAATCTCGCCTACTGGTACAAACCATAGAGCACCTTTCAACCATGTCACAAGTTTGGTTAACCACTCAAGACTTGCTTTTTTCAGGTAAACAAACCTATTTAGCCAATGGTATTAACGCCCAATCGGATCAGCTAGCACAAACATTATTAGCGATTGATATTAAGGATAAAAAAAACTCTTCTGTTACTTTAATTGAACAACTTGTCAGTACGATTAAGAAGAATAAAGCAATTATAGCGTCGTTTTCTCAATTATCTATGCTAGATAATCAAGATTGGCAAACCACTATCGCTGAATCTGATGTTTTAACAACGGATTACGTCGCGACTTTAGAGGAATTACTTGCACAAACATTACAAGCAAACGATTCACTTTACCAAGAGTTGTCGCTTGCCAATAGTAATTTAAAAAGTATTACCTTGATAACAATCTCCTTGTACCTAATTTTGATTTTTTCGATTGTTACATGGTTTAGCAAATACATTGTTAAGCCTATTGAAAACATAACCGCTATCGCCCAACAATCTAACCAAAAAGTGCAAGGTGTAGAGTTCAGACAAGCTAATGCACCGGCTGAAATTATTGCCCTATCTTCGGCTATCCAATCATTTACTCAACGTATAACCATAGAAAAACAAAAAGCAGAACAAGAGCGACT
>Ga0209396_1002791_pt1 | contig 18110 bp, 16 predicted proteins | sample GOMGulsemesocosm_6_FD_184638 | JGI IMG/M metagenome (GOLD analysis project Ga0209396, IMG submission 184638) | Methane-oxidizing microbial communities from mesocosms in the Gulf of Mexico - GOM8C Gulf of Mexico (SPAdes) (version 2) | ecosystem: Environmental > Aquatic > Marine > Cold seeps...
CCTAATTGTAAAAAGTCAGCAACTTGCCAGCTATTAGGTGATTGGCAAACCTTAGCTGGGCTACCTGTTTGTAAAATACTCCCTTGGTGCATCACAGCTATTTTATCGGCAAAAGTAAATACTTCATCTTTGTTATGGGTAACAAAAATAGCACTCATTTCTAACTGTTTTAAAAGCTGACGCATTTCTAACATTAATTCATTACGCAAACGGGCATCAATATTTGAAAAAGGTTCATCAAGTAATAACAAGGTAGGCCGAGGCGCTAATGCACGAGCAATAGCGACTCTTTGCTGCTGTCCGCCAGATAATTGATGAGGAGATCTTGCTTCCAAACCGGTGAGTTTAAGCAAGTTAAGTAATTCCGCCATGCGACGTTTTTGTTCGTCTTTAGGCAGTTTATCTATACCAAAGCAAACATTCTTTTCAACCGATAAGTGAGGGAATAAGGCATAATCTTGAAAAATCATACCTATATTACGGTGTTCAGGCGCTATATTTTTAGCAGGGGTTATAGTCAGAGTATCTGCGTCGACGGGTGAATTGACACGACTTATATTACGTCGATTAATTGTCAACTCACCAGCGATAAGCGTATTAAAGCCAGCAATAGTATTAAGCAATGTCGTTTTACCGCAACCGCTTGGCCCAACCAAACCAAGAATGTCACCATAATTTAGTGTTAAGTTCGTCTCTGATAATATCGTCTTATTCTGTAATCTCACCGAAAGTTGCTTAATGCTTAACAATTCATTGGTACCCATTTATGTTAATTCCTTACTTCTATTCAGCCAAATAATAGGCACTAATCCTAGAAGAACAATTAAAATAGCACTCAAGGCCCCCTGCTCTAGCATTTCGTCAGATATTAATTGATAAATTTGTATGCTCAATGTTTCAAAGTTAAAAGGCCTTAGTAATAATACCGCGGGCAGTTCTTTCATCGACTCAACAAACACTAACAGCCATGCTACTAATATTGAAGGTTTTAGTAGGGGGAGATGTACCTTTTTTAACATTCCTGCCAGCCCTGCCCCCAAAGTGGCCGGTGCCAAATCAATAGAACGAGGGATTTGTTCAATACCGCTCGATATAGTGCCATTAGCAATAGCGGCAAAGCGAACGACAAAAGCGAAAACAATAGCAAAAATAGTGCCTGATAAGATTAGACCAGGCGTTTGTAACTGAAAAGATTCGGCGAGATCATTAATGAAATGATCAAGCGGGCCAAAGGTTGCCAATAATGCCATCGCTAAAACGGTACCAGGCACAGCATAACCGAAGCCTGAAAGGCTTGAAGGAAGCATACGCCATTTATCTATGCTTAACCGACGATACAAGCCAAATAACAACGCCAAACATGTCGCGATAGTAGCGGCATAAAATGACACTTCAATACTATTTATACTTGGCTCAACTAGTTTCATTAGTTGAGCCATATCACTATATTCAAATGCCATCATAACAAGTAAAGCGAAAGGTAAAAGAAAACCCGCTAACACTAATAACCAACAAAACCCGCTAATAAACAGCTGTTGAATAAAAGACAATTTAATAATTTCGATATGGTGATTGGGTCTATTTGATTGATGACTTTGCCCTGCTCTTGCTCGCTGCTCTGCAACAACGACGAAGAGAATAATGAGCATTAATATACTGGCTAAAGCATTTGCTGTTGCTAAATCACCATAGCCCAACCAAGTATCGTATATAGCCGTAGTAAGCGTATTTACCGCAAAATAATTAACCGTAGCGAAATCAGCTAAGGTTTCCATTAGTACTAAACTAGCCGCTATTGCGATTGCTGGTCGTGCTAGAGGTAATGCTACTTGAAAAAAACTTTGGTTGGCTGACAATCCTAATAAACGTCCAGCCCTTAAGAGGTTTTGATCTTGTTGTTCAAATGCAGTGCGAGCCAACATATATACATAAGGAAATAATACCAAAGAAATAACAAGGGAAGCGCCGGGTAAAGTGCGTATATCAAAAAACCAATAATCATTCGGCGACTGCCAATCAAACCAAGCACGTAATGTTCGCTGAATTGGCCCTGCGTAGTCAAACAGGTCAGTATATAGGTAAGCAACTAAATAGGCTGGCATAGCCAAAGGTAATAAAAGTAGCCATCTCAGTAATTTTTTACCTTTTACATTGGTATGAACAATGAAAGCAGCACTCAAGGTACCAAATATGAGAGACAAAAAAACCACAGATACACCAAGTATTAGCGTATTAGCAATATAGTCAGGCAAAACAGTTTGCCAAAGATGTGAAAATAAATCATTCGACGAAGCAAAACTTGCTAATACCATCACTAATACCGGAGTTATTAGTATAAATGCTATTAGCCAGCAGATACTTCGCCAGAGATTGTTTTTTAACCGGGTTATCAAGTAGTAACCATCACCTTCTATAAATCAAATTTAGCTTGGTCAATAAGTTTAAGTGCTTCTTTTCTATGCTTAGCGATAGTTTCTAATGGCAACGAGTCTGCCTTAAACTTACCCCAAGAGGCAACCAATTCAGAAGGCATTACGTCCGTTCTTACAGGATATTCCATATTAGTTTCTGCATAAAGTTTCTGCGCATCTTTAGACACTAAGAACTCCATTAGTTTTTTAGCACTGTCACTATTAGGCGCATATTTCGCCATTCCCATACCCGATATATTTACATGGGCACCACGATTGCTCTGGTTAGGAAAATTAATGTACACGCCATCAGCCCATACTTTTTGATTTTCATCTGCCAACATTTTGCCAAAGTAATAGCTATTACCTAGTGATATATCACAAAGTTTTTGGTGAATGGCTTGTACTTGACCACGATCACTTCCTTGAGGTTTTCGGGCTAAGTTTGCTTTAAATTTTTCTAACCAAGTAAGAGTGTCAGCTTTTCCATGAGCAGCAATCATCGAGGCAACTAGTGCAATATTATAGGCATGCTTACCACTTCGAGTACAAATTTTTCCTTTATATTTACTGTCAGCTAAGTCTTCATAATTAACATTTATAGCGCCCAAACGTTTCGCTGAATATATATTACGTACTCTTGTTGTTAGCCCATACCAGCTATTGTCTTCTGCTCGATACTGGCTTGGAATAGCATCTAACAAAGTGTTAGAGCTGTATGCTTGTAGTAAATCACGGTCATGTAATTCAATTAGTCGACTAATGTCTGTTGTTAACAATATATCTGCTGGGCTGTATTTTCCTTCGCGGGCAAGACGTTCCGCCATGCCTTTTTTAGCAAAAATCACATTAACTTTAATACCCGTTTGTTCGGTAAACTTATCAAACAAAGGTTCAACTAAAAATGCCTGGCGATATGAGTATACGTTCACCTCTTCGCTAGCCTGTATAAATGAAGAATAAATAAATGAAAAACTAGCTAAAGTAATAAGTATATTCTTTTTGATGAAGGTTATTTTCTGCATTAGATTATTCTGACAATACCTGCCAGTCTCTTTCATAAATGATTATAAGCAGGCAGATTAAAGAAAATATTAGGATCTGTCAATCTATTTGAGAATAGTTCTTATTTAGGTTTCTAAGACTGATTCAACAGAGTTCAAATTTGAATTAAAAATGCCCTTATTACCATATAGGAACATTCTTTAAAAGAAAGTAAGTTTCTATCCATTATAGCTATAAACTTAATAACCAAGAGTACTTAAACTATTAGCAAAAAATATCATTTACTATGCAAGTGCCTTATCGTGTTTAGGCAGATAATTGAAGAAGTTATCTGCTTATTTACGATTATGCGGCTCGATCAACAATAAAATAACGGCCAATGAATAGCAAGGAGCGGCAGAAATCATCTGATACCCCCTATTTAATTAGCTAACTTATTCAAGTTTAACGATACTTGTACCAATAATAAACACCCTGTTACGCCAAGCCCAATTCCAATCCCCATCCATATGCCTTGTAGTTGAAATGTCTGCATTAAGTACCAAGCAGCTGGTAGGCCAGCCAACAAATAACCTACACCTGTGATCACCGCCGGAGCAAACACTATTTTCATACCACGTAAGATATTTAGTCCGGTTAATTGCCATGAATCAACGACAAAACAGGCGGCGGCCACTAACATTAAACTTGGTAAAATATCCACCAGTTCCGTAAATAGTTCATCACCAGGTTTAGCAAACCACTGCGACAGCCATTCAGGATTAATGGTGAACATCAGGCCGATCACTACACTTGATACGGTGGTCAAAAGCAAGCCATTACGTGCGATGTGAATGATAGTTTGCTTATCTTTTTTACTACCGAATTGGTTACCGACTAAAATGGAGGTTGCCTGAGCAAAACCATAAGAAATACACCATGAAAAACTTAAAATCTGTAAAGCGATTTGATGCGCGGCGAGTGATACCGCGCCTAAAGTACCTGCCATCAAACCAGCGCCGGAAATTAATGCAAATTCCGTCAATGTGGCCAAAGCAACAAATGATCCCATGAGTATTAAGGGTTTAACGGTGTTTAGTTTATATTCAAACCATTTAGTCCAAGGTTTGTACGGCAAAAATTTTGGTTGGCGAAATAACCACACGCCGTAACTAATAGCCATCAACCAAGCAGCTAATGAAGTACCGTAACCTATGCCAACAATGCCATAATCCATTCCAAATGCGAGCACATAGCTAAAAACAATATTTAGCATCACAGTGATCACCGAAGCCCACAAAACCGAGCGCGGAGCGCCAAAACTCACCGCCAGGCCGCGAAATACCACGATCAACAAATTAGGTAACATTGACCATTTTAATGCATGCAAATAGAGCATACTAAGTTCAATGATCTCAGGTTGTTGTCCAGACATTTTTAATAAAGTAGGTAAAAAGTAAAACAAGGGTAATAAAGCGAGACTTATCATTGTAGATAATAAAATAGCACCTTTCAAAATCCCCCGAATTTCAGCATCATTGCCAGCGTTATGTTGTTTTTCACCATAGGCTATTGCTAATAGATTGGTAACCGCTCCTATTAGACTCATAACTACAATAAAAATAAAGCCAAAAACAGAACCAGCAAGGCCTCCAGCAGCCATAGTAATAACACCAATACGCGCCATCATCCAAATATCTGAAAGTACCATTAATTGCGCGACTAACTGTGAAATGATTAAAGGTACTGCAAACTTACCTAGCTGCTTCACGTTTATCCCCTTATAATTTGTGAGTTTTGTTCAATAGCTACAAATTAAATGAATCTAAATTGGTTTTCAAACGAGTAATATGTCAATCTAGGATGCATAAAACTCATGCCAATTAACATTCACGAGAAACTCATGCAACGCCATGCACTTAAGCGCCACTTTAATCTTCCGCATTCCTTAAATACATTACGAGTATTTGAAGCTGCCGCCCGATATTTAAGTTTCACTCATGCTGCCACCGAGCTTAATGTCACTCAAAGTGCGGTAAGTAGGCAAATACGCCAACTTGAAGATAATCTTGGCTTCAGTTTATTCAATCGTTTGCATCGTGCTTTGGAGCTGACCATTGAAGGCAGTGAATTATCAATGCTGTTATCGAGACAATTTGGTGAATTAAACCGGACAATTTATCAATTGGCTCCTTCGCTGCAAAGTGAACTTAAAATCAAAGTGGAAACCAGTTTGGCAGCGCGCTGGTTAGTTCCTAGGCTGCATAAATTTAGAAAACGCTACCCAAATCTACAAGTGAACTTAACGCTGGCTTGGTTTCAGGCAGGAGTAAATATCAATCTGGAAAGTGGCGGTTATGACGTTGCCCTCTTTGGCGAAAAATACCCAGACGCGCGATATGCCGACAATAAACTACGCTGTGAATATATGGCGCCAATTTATCATTCCTCATTGTGTGAGAACCAGCAACGACTCACAGTTCAACAAGCCATTGATAATGTTCACATTCACCCGACAGAAGACAAATCGGATTGGAAACAATGGTTAACATTAACGGAGAATAATGCTCAGAGCCTAGATAAAGGAATAACCTTTAATAGTTTAGACTTAGCGATAATTGCCGCTACTTCGGGTGAAGGAGTGGCAATGATGGATGTAATGCTGATCTTAGATGAACTGGAAAAAAACGATCTTTTGTTACCCAAGCAGGTACAAATCACGCAGAGCAGATGGCAGTATTACTACTATGTCGCACCACAAACCAATGCCATTGATGATATTAATCTCTTTATTGCTTGGTTAGAAGAAGAGTTCAGGCAAGATCAACAAAGACTGATTAAACTCGCCAGCGAAAATGATTGGTCTATGCCTAATGTTAGCAATAACCCTTAGTAACATCATCATCACTGTCGTGCATCTAGCCAAGACTAGCCGTATAATCAGGTATCACTCTTATTTTACGTTTAAAATCTTATTTAATGCCAAATACAGACCCAAGCTGTTCACCAGAACTTGCACAGCCGAGAGAAAATCACCAGCACTTCAAAATATTTAAACCTTATGGTTTTTTAAGTCAGTTTGTACCTGAAAAACGAAAGAAAAAACATTTGTTAGGCGAGCTATTTAACTTTCCCGATAAAACCATGGCGATTGGGCGATTAGATCACGACTCAGAAGGGTTATTATTACTGACTACCGACGGTATGATCAGCTATAAAGTTAGAAGCAAAGACATAGAAAAAGAGTACTACGTGCAAGTCGATGGAGACATCACAGAACAAGCAATATCGTTATTACAAAATGGTGTTGAGATTGGTATTAATGGCGCGACTTATTTAACCCTGCCTTGTAAAGCTGTAAAGCTAGACTCTAGCCCTCAACTTCCCTGCCGTGGCCGAAAAATTCGCGACCCCAAACATGGCCCTACTAGCTGGATCTCTATCACACTCTGTGAAGGAAAGAATCGTCAGATACGAAAAATGACGGCGGCAGTAGGTTTTGCTACATTAAGATTGGTAAGAGTTCGAATTGGCGAGATTCATATCGATAAAATGATTGCCGGTGAAGTTGCCACACTAGCCAATTTGGACAGCACCTTTAATGGTTAACGCCCCAAGCATAAAATCCAAACCAACTTGAGGCCAAATAAAAGTGGGACACATACGGGAGGTATATTAGTACGCATTATCTTTAAGGCATATTTTTAATCGTAATTATGCCTCAATGATAAAGCGCTGTTAGCTATTTCAACTTGCAGTCTTACTGTAAACAACACTTCTTATATTTCTTTCCACTGCCACACGGACAAGGTTCATTGCGGCCAGCAGGCGCTAATGAACTTACAGGTACACTATTTTCTAAGATCGTGTTTTCATCGTACATAATATTAGCCAATAAACCGCCTTCCTTCATTAACGAATCAAAACCTTCAAAGTCTTCAAAGTCTTCATTGACAATACTATCGAGTTCTTCATCTTCTGAGTCATCATCATCATCAGCCCAAGCACTTAAGGTGGTAACAACATTAAATTCGGTTTGAATCATGCCCGATTCAATCAACTAATCAACTTAGGCGTGCCTGCCCTATTCCATGCTTTTACTTCACATTGTTTAAAACGTTCTTCATCAAATAAGCCTTTATCACCTAAATCGTTGTCGCATAGGCCAATAAACTGCTCTTTAAAATCATCAAGTTGATATTCAATGCAAGAATCGGCTAATGCGCTCATTAAAAAGCTATTGATTGAACACGGTAAAGCCGAAAATACAGTTATCCATCGAGTGACATGTGCGCTTAATACGAATTCATCAATAATACCCGCTTCGTACTGAGCAAATACCGCTTCAATAGCAGATGCTTTGCAATACATCGCTTGATGGCCATCAACAATATAATTGCACAATGCTTGTGTATTACCATCGACCACATTATAAAATAAGGTAGGCGTTAATTCAGTAAGTACATCGCCAAACACACCTTCAAGAGGCGTTAAAAACGAATCGCTACGTGCAAATAACTGCAAACATTTTTCTAACGCTGGAGAATATTTTAATTCCCCTAATAACAAGGTACCAAAAAATAAAATGGCCTGTTGCTCGTTGGTTAACGAGCTATCATCTGCGATAAATTGATCTATCAGTCGTTCTAATTCAGGATAAAATTCCGGCCAATTTGCTTTAACCACTTCGAGAGCTGCAATAGGTAATTCGTTGTCTTGTGCATTACCTATTACCGATAAAGCTTGTTGTAAATTCATTTGAATTCCACGTTATATAATCAATGATGAGTGCATATGTCGAATATTATATAATAACACCAGTTATTACCGCTACTATTCAAAGCATCAAATTTCAAACGATGAAAAAGCGACTCGTTAAAGTAGTAATTTATTTACTTGTAGCGGGAAATGTCGGCAAAGTTTTATTAAGCTGTAAAAGATAAAGAAAAAATAATCATACAGTGTGTCTCCTTTTTTATCACTGATACGTTATACATATAGATACTGATAAAAAAGTTATTAGTACTAACAAAAATAGGAAATGTTATGAATGATTATATGTTGGTATACAAAGGTGGCGACCCTAAATGGATGGAGAATACTTCAAAAGAAGAAATGGCCGCTAGTATGGAACAATGGGGAGCATGGATGGGCATGTTAGAACAAAAAGAACAATTAGTTTCGGGTGGTTCTCCCTTAGAATATACAGGAAATAGCATTAGCCAAGACGGCGTAGTCACAGATTTATCTTCTATTGAATTAAAAGAATTGGTCAGTGGATATTCAATAATAAAAGCGACAGATATTGATGAAGCCACAGCCATTGCCAAAGAGTGCCCTATCTTTAACTATCCAGGCATTACAGTAGAAGTAAGGCCTGTGATGTGTATTGATTGATATCTATTCACTTTAATTTAATTAATCTAATTAAGTAGGCGCTGCAGCTGTTGCATCATTAATCTATGTTCATGGGCAGTGCCGCCAATTTCTTTAGAACAATGAGCTTGTTGATAAGCAAGCTTTTCATTACCAGCTTTAGCATTTAAATACGCTAAAATAGCCATCGGCATATGTGAGTTAACAAGCGCTTGGTGACTTTGCAATAACGTTACGTTATTAATTGCTTCACTCACCTTTCCGGTATGCCCAAGAGCAATTGCGTGGTTTAGCTTGGCCACAGGTGAATCTGTTATTTTTATATAGTCATCATAATAACTAACAATTAACAGCCAGTTGGTATTTGAAAATGTTGCGGCACAACAGTGCTGTTGCGCAATTAACGCTTCGATATGAAAGCGACTAGCCATATTACTAGCCTCAGTAGAAGCTTTTAAAATATGATCACCCGTATTAATATATTCTTGTTGCCACAGGCTTCGGTCTTGTAAATCTAATGGAATATTAAAACCATCTTCATCAACACGGGCATTAATACGCGCGATATTAAAATGCATCAATGCAAACAGACCTAACGTATCTTGATTAACCATTTTAGGTTCATTTATTAGCATTTTCACCAAAGCGATTGCTTCTTGGCAAAATTCAATATTGATAGACTTTTTAGGATCTGAACTATAAAAACCTTCATTAAACAGCAAATATAATACCGTGTGTACTGTATCCATAGCTTCGCTGAGTTTGTCATCGCTAGGTAATTCAAAACTTAGATTCTTTAATTTTTCTCGTGTTCTTAATAACCTTTTTTTAACGGTCGCTTCATTTAATAATAGCGCGCGAGCAATGGCACGAATACTAAAACCACATAACGACTTTAATATAAAGACGATTCTATTTTCAGCTTTTATACTTTGATGGCAACAAATGAAGATCATTCTAAGTTGATCGTCTTTTATTTTTGGAACTTTAAATTCTTCTTCGATGGTAAAAGCTAACGTCCATTCACTGAGTAAATATTGAGATAAGTCTTCTGATAGTTTTACTTTGGTTTTGTCCGCTCTTATTTTATCAAGCGCTTTATTTTTAGCTGTTGTCATTAACCATGCAGCAGGGTTTTGGGGTATTCGATGTTGTTGCCAATCTATCATGGCTTTACTAAAAGCGTCTTGCATTACATCTTCTGCTAAGTCAAAGTTATGTACGCCAAAAATGCGAGTTAATACCGCCAGTAACTTCGCAGATTGTGTTTTATATAGCTGCTCAATAAGTGCATCAACATTTGTCATCAACGTATACTTTTATTCATACCTGTATATATTAATAAGAAAGATAACATCGTCATTCTTTCCCATCAATATAGATTACCGTTTACGGTACAAATCATTTAATTAGATTGGTTGTTCTTTAAGTCAATTGAACGCTATCAACAGACCTTAGGATTAAAGCCTATAACTGCAAGTTCGAGCAAATTTCCGTTGTTAATAAACAAAAGTTAAAAATAACCTTATGGAAACAACAGGCTTTCTTTAATAAGTTAAATTTTTCAAACGATAGCCGTATAGCAAACTAAACATATTTAGTTATCTACAATTTTATTGATCTACTTTATGATTTCATCAAGATAAAACTAATAAAATAACTATGTTAATTAGTTTTGATATTACTAAAAAACCTATATTCGATAAAGACATCGTAAAGGAAACCTTTTTAAATTCATAATTCATTAACAATACAAAAATCAGGTTAAAATTCAATGCATAATCATTGAAAAGGCTACCTGTTATTTTTTAATATATTATAGAGGTGACCTATGTATAAAACTATTATTTGCGCGATAGAGGCCAGTGAGGAAGGAGAACAGATACTTTCAAAGGCATATGATCTTTCTAAAATTCATAATGCTAGGTTATTTGTCACTCATATTATTCCTTACACTATTCTCCCTAAAGATTATCAAAAGGAATTGAAAGTAAATACATTACCAAAAATTGAATCAATCACCTCATCTTTAGGTATACCTAAAAAAGATGTGACAATAACTTTTGGTAAACCATACGAGAAAATTTGCATGTTAGCAGAACAAAATAATGCGGATTTAATTATTATTGGTACACATTCTAAAAAAGGGATAAATGCATTGTTAGGCTCAACAGCAAACGCAATAGCCAATTATGCTAAATGTGATGTTTCGCTAATTAAAATATAGTCTTGTGTTATAAGCTCTATAACATTCTGTTTAAACTAGCATTATTGATAAAACCAATTCAGCTTTGAGTTTGAAGCTCACAATACACCATACTTAGTTCTCCATAAATAACGGAGAACTATCACCTTTTCTTTAAAGGTTTATAAACAAATGAAACTTAGAACAAAGCAAAAAAATTTGGCAAAAGTTATCACTAAAGCTGCAACAAATTTGGGCAATCTGAATCAGGCTAGAATGAGTAAATATTACCTCTAACTAAGTTTCTGGTTAATTATACCTTTTCACATCGACTCAGATAATTTCATGTAGACTGGAGTCTCTTCAGTAGCTCAGTTGTTGTTCCGATGGATTCTTGAACTGAGCGAGCTGGTGAAAGTTTAGTTGTTTTGAATATTCCCGGACAAGCAATTCGCCACATATTGTTAAGGTCTGATATTTCATCTACAGACTCCGCATTAACTAGCGTAATTCCCCAATTGTCAGGAGTAATATCAAACCGAATAATTTCAATATTTTCAGGGGGGAAAAGTTCCGCTTTCATGAGCTTTTCTGCGGCCTGTAACCTATCACTTACCGATACATCTTCATTGAGTTCCCAATACATAAGAAATAACATGTTTTATGCTCCTTAATATTTATATACGCCATTTTGACGTTTATAAATTATAGGATGTTTTTGACATTTATAAGCTTGAATAAATATATATTTGGATATGGCGGCAATTTACCATGAGTACTAGGCGACTACATTAACTAGGTGTTGATATCAGTTATATACATGCCATTATCTACAAATATTATAGGTGAGTTGAAAACTTCTCAAGTTCAGGTGAAAAGAAACTCATTTTTTCAGTTTGGAATTTATCCCCTGTAATTGTAGCTACTTGGATTCTGTCAATTCGAAACGTGCGCGGCTCCTTTCTAAGATGGTCATAACATAACAAATACCAGATTGGCCAATTTAAATATAGAAAGTGAATTTCTACTAACCGTTCTGTAATGGTGCCATCTTTTTGTTTGTAGCAAATATTTATGCATTTTTGGTCAAAGAAGCTTTCTAGGATGATGTCGTTTTGTTTATTATTAGCTGTCGTTGAATAATTCTGCGTGACTGTTGTAGGTGCAAGTTCGCCGATGAGTATTCTATTTCTGATCTTACGAATTTTAGGCCGTTGAGAGTCAGGAAAACTTGCATACAGCTTATTTTTAACGGAATCGAGGTTATTTAAAAATAATTGTGAATTCAGTTTTTCCAATACATTTAGAGCAAGCAGCAAGTCAATCACTTCTCTATAATTCATTGTTAAACGACCTACACCCCATCTAGGGTAAAGCCTCACACCACCACCTCTACCTTTGTCAGCATCAATAGGATATCCCTTATCCCTGAGAGTTTTCAAATCTCTCATCATAGTTCGTAAACTAACGCCAAGCTCTTCAGCCAAACTACTTGCCGTATATGCTTCACCAGCTTTAAGTTTTCCTATTAGCTGATCTAGCCTATCCAGCTTTTCAATAGATGATTTTCGTCCCATTTAATATGCCCTATTATGTCACATTTAAACTTATCATAACGCTTGAGAATTGAAATCGCTAGATATGAACGTAAATCAGGTGCCGGAATGATGACAAAATTCTCTCTGCCAGTGCCACATGCAAATTCAATAAACTTAGAGCACTTGTGCTTAGCTTTACGGAAAGTACTGATATGCAAGGTGAAATCATAGTTTACGGGTGTTTATAGTTAACCTGAACTCTGGATAATGAGTGCTTGATGTTAGAGTAAAATCAATGGCTTGCATGGTTAAACAGAAATAACTACAAACTTGAAGTAACTATAGGCTCTATCAATGTTTCATTTTATGCCATTATCAAGGCAAAACGTTTATGAATAGCGGGCTATTTATCGACGTTTTAACGCTGATAATGGGATAAAAGGAAATGTTGAGCAAGTGCTGCTTATCCAGAATTAAGGTTAGTTATGAAAACAATACGACAATCTATCGGTGTACTCTTTTTGACAACGATAATAGGATGCAATACAACAATGAAAATGAATACTGAGCAAGAACTATATTTGGCTGAATACTCGCCTAGCGATACACCTGTACTATTCAAGCCAGAATTAATCCCCGATAAGCAGCTCGCCCATGCAGGCGTTTTTACACCAGATATGAATGAATATTATTATACGCTTTCTAATGCAAGCTTCAGTGAGTTTACTGTGATGTATATCAGGAAAATAGCTGACAAGTGGACAGCTCCAAAAGAAGCATTTTTCAACTCTTCATATCTAGAACATGGTGTTCATTTTACTGAAGATGGTCAGTGGGTTTATTTCAGTTCTACTCGGCCAGTTAGCAAAGAAGGAAATTCAAGCAATTGGCATATATGGCGAAGTAAAAAAATTAAAAATGGTTGGGGCGAAGCTCAACGGATAAACATACCCGGAATGGAAGGTAAATCGATTTCACATCCATCAGTAACTCGTTCGGGCCGTATGTATTTTCATAGCTATAATCCGGATTTTAGTGATATGGCCTTGTTTGTAACTGAACCTATAGAGGGAGTGTTTCAGAAGGCTAAAAAAGTAGTCTTTGCCGAAGGTGAAAACAATAACACCTTGACCCCATTCGTAGCGCCAGACGAGTCATATCTACTTTTTGAAAAGAAGTTCGATGACTTTTTCGAAATTTACATTTCATATCGAGATAATGGCGAATGGCAACGGCCTAAAAGGTTAGCAGATAACATTAACACTAAAAATCTGGGTAACCCATATATCACTCCCGATGGACAGTATCTGTTTTATGCTTCAGGTCAGTGGTCAGAGAATACGCCAGCCAATGATTGGCTTATAAAATGGGTAAGCACAAAGGACGTACTTACACGCTAAAACTGAATTAATAGCAGCTTGAGCTTTCAAATGACAACACAATCTCTAAGGCTCTAAAAAATTGTAACTAGCCCGCCAGTTCTATCTAAAATAAACGAACCTTGGTGAGCATTACAGAAAGTGAAAATCAACTACCGTGTCCTATGAACAAGACAGTTTTATACTTTCTAAATAAACTCGTAGATCAAACAAATAGAAAAAGAAGTACTAAATACTATGCTCAATAAATTTATTATTATGTTAATCGGAGTATTAATGTCATCAAAGTGCCCTGCTAACCAACCAACAACAGCCGAGACAGTTATAATCAACGGAAAAAACATTTACTACGAAGTTTATGGCAAAGGCACGCCTTTGTTATTACTTCATGGGTATACACAGTCTTCTGACAGTTGGCGTGATCATCTGAATGACTATATCGCTGAATATCAAGTGTACTTAGTTGATTTACCAGGACATGGCAAATCTGATGCCTTTACTGAAACATTGTCAATTAAAAAGGTTGCAGTAGAATTAAATATGTTAATCCAACATTTGAAGCTTGATAAGATCGATGCACTTGGTTTCAGCTACGGCGGCGATGTACTTTATCAACTGGCATTAATTAATCCTGCACTTATTGAATCTATGGTTACAATTGGCTCTTTGGGCAGTTGGTCCATTAAAGATTACCCTGAAATAGAAAAATCATTTACTTATGAAATCGCCAAAGATTATCCTTGGATAAAAGGTGCTCATAAATCGGATGAACAAGTTCGTATTATGTTTGAACAATTTAAGAACTATTCAATACGCCTAAGTAATGACGATCTAAAAAGAATTAAAACAAATGTTTTGATCGTTGCTGGAGACAATGACCTAGGTGTGCCATTAGAAGAAGTTATACGTTCAAGGAAATATCTGCCTAATTCTGACCTTTGGATTATTCCCAACGTTGGTCATGGTGGCCACGATGCTGAAAATAAAAAAGCATTTGTCCGTGTATCTAAAGTTTTTCTTACCGATAAAACAAGTGAATAATATGGTCAGACAACTGCGTGGTTTTATCTTTGTCAGACTAAATATGAAACTAAAGGAAGATTGATGGCCATGGCAAAATCACCAACAATAACGTTATGACAAGCCTGAACTCTATTTACCTGCACAGTAGGAATAACTAAAACATTATCATTTTACTTCTAATTAAACGCTGCAGTTGTTGATGCCCATAGACTTCATTAGAAAAAGTCCTTTTATCATTTGGTACTATATCCACCTATATTTGCTATCATAACGGCTTTTCAATTCCCATAAGGTAGTTGCAGTGCGTGGCAGTTTTTCAACTTAGAGATTATCAACAAGAAGCAGTTTCTTCGGTGCTCAAACACTTTCGAAAAACCAACGAATCTGCGGTGATTGTTTTACCGACAGGATCGGGTAAGAGCCTGGTAATTGCCGAACTTGCTCGCTTGGCAAAACGAAAAATACTCGTGCTTACCCATGTGAAAGAATTGGTCGAGCAAAATCATCAAAAATATGAAACTTATGGCGTTACCGCCGGTATTTATTCTGCCGGACTAAAACTAAAAGAAACTCAGCACCAAGTCACCTTCGCCAGCATACAATCTGCAGCCCGTAATCTAGATGACTTTAATGAGCCCTACTCTTTAATTATTATTGACGAATGTCATAGAGTTAACTTAGCAAGCCCTGACTTGTCTAATGAACAGCCTAAAGAACTGTTTAAAGATAAAGCTAAGGATAAAGAGCAATCACAAGAAAGCGCAAACAAATCGTCCAATAGTAATCAGTATCAACAAATCATTGAAAAATTGATGCAAGTTAATCCCGAAGTAAAATTATTGGGTTTAACCGCAACTCCTTATCGTTTAGGTATGGGGTGGATTTATAAAAAGCATTATCGTGGTTTCATGCGAAGTGAAGAAAAGCGACCTTTTGAGCACTGTATTTATGAACTACCCATTCGTTACTTAATTAAACGCAAGTATTTAACTCAGCCCAATTTAGTCGATGCCACCATAGAGCACTATGACTTTAGTAGCCTGCGAGCAAACGCCTCTGGCGATTATAACCCTACGGATATTAATCATCTATTAAACAAAAACCCTCGGGTGACCCAAAGCATTATTGAGCAGATCATTGAGTTAGGCGATAAACGTCAAGGTATTATGGTATTTGCCGCTACCGTTGAGCATGCAAAGGAAGTATTTAGCTATTTACCCACCAAATTGAGTGCGTTAATTACCGGCGCGACCGATAATTCTGAACGCGATAAGTTAATTAAGGCATTCAAGCATAAAGAAATTAAGTACCTGGTTAATGTTTCTGTATTAACCACAGGCTTTGATGCACCCCATGTCGATATGATTGCCATATTACGTCCAACACAATCAGTGAGTCTGTATCAACAAATCATCGGTCGTGGTCTGCGTTTGAGTGAGAACAAAAAAGATTGTTTGGTCATTGACTATACCGGTAATGATTTTGACCTCTATCATCCCGAAGTCGGTGAGAAAAAGCCGAATAGTAAAAGTCAGCCGGTGCAAGTTATTTGCCCAAGTTGTGAATTTCCCAATTTATTTTGGGGCATATGTGATGATGACGGTTATTTAGTAGAGCACTACGGCCGACGATGCAAAGGCCTCGTCGATACTCCAAATGAAGAGCAAACATACTTAGTAGAAAGCCAGAGCCAATGTGACTATCGTTTTGTCTTTAAAGAATGTCCTCACTGCGGTGGTGAAAATGACATAGCTGCTCGTAACTGTTTACAGTGCCTTGAAGTATTGGTTGATCCCGATGATATGTTAAAAAAAGCCCTGCAACTTAAAGATTCAAAAATTATTCGCTGCGCAGGACTTAATTTAACCAGAGTTAATGGTAAGGCTAGTGATAAGGGAGCTGATAAGTTAAAAATTACTTACCATGATGAAGAAGGCACTAAACTCGATGAATCTTTTGATTTTGCTAAGCCGAATCAAGTTAAAGCGTTCAACGATATTTTTGCTAAACGCCTTAGCGCTAAAATCAGTCTACAACTGGGTGCAACTGAATCGTTTGAAGTGATGAATCTTTTGATTTTGCTAAGCCGAATCAAGTTAAAGCGTTCAACGATATTTTTGCTAAACGCCTTAGCGCTAAAATCAGTCTACAACTGGGTGCAACTGAATCGTTTGAAGTGACTAATCTTGAACAAGCGTTAAAGTTAGCGAACATATTGCCGTGCCCAGATTTTGTTATCGCCAGAAAACAAAAATACTACTGGCGTATTAAAGATAGGCTTTTTGACTATCAAGGTAAATACCGCAAAGCCAATGAGCTCAAATAAAATGAGATTACTCAATAAAAAATAATAGCCAAAAAATGTTAATCTTTCGCCAATCGTATGTAAAACGCACTGGGGTTTTGTACAAAAGATAACAACAGCAATAATAAAAAAGGAGCTATTAAGCTCCTTTTTTAAGTTTGTTATCTTGTGGGACTAAAACGTTCCCCATATTGATAACTTGTATTCAGGATCGCGGCGACGATTTGATACTTCCATACCATTATAAGCACCACTGCGGTTATCATCAAAGAATTGACGAGTACGGGTAAATTTACCCACATTCATGTTCGACACTTCGAACTTAACTTTATAGTCATCAAAGTAGGTTGTTTCAACAAAGGCTTCCAATCGATCGTTACCTTCAAACTTAACAATGGTATCTACTAGATAATCTGTTTCTTCAAAGTTACTGTAGTAACTTACGCCCCATGCAATTTTATTTTCAGTCAAGTCTTGACGAAAGTTAACGATTAAATTCTTAGGTTTATAATCACTTATTTTACGTTTTTGATAAATGATGGTGTCATCAAATTCAGAATCAACATAGTTATATGATATTTCTAACAATCCATTATCTAGAAAACCATCGGTAGGAATATTAATTTCAGTATCGAGCCCCCAGACCTTTGCAGATCCGGCATTGCCAAGCCCCTGACTTCCAGAAGGAAGTATTATTTCTTCTAAAATATCATCACGCCATTGGTAATAAGTATTAATTTTCAAACTACCCTTTTGACTAAAGCTCCAATCAAAACGTACTGATAACTCGTTAGTTTTTTCAGGTTGTAGATTAGAGTTTCCTGATACATTACGATCATCTTCTGTAGAATTACTCGCAGCAAAGTCATTAAAATTTAATTGACCAACCACATGTTTGGCTTCAACAAC
>Ga0209396_1002796_pt1 | contig 18081 bp, 15 predicted proteins | sample GOMGulsemesocosm_6_FD_184638 | JGI IMG/M metagenome (GOLD analysis project Ga0209396, IMG submission 184638) | Methane-oxidizing microbial communities from mesocosms in the Gulf of Mexico - GOM8C Gulf of Mexico (SPAdes) (version 2) | ecosystem: Environmental > Aquatic > Marine > Cold seeps...
ACCGACACGGGGCTATGGCCTTGGGATCGCATCATCATATATCTGTAGTTTACCTGTTGGCAGCAACCTGAACTTCAGTGGTCCTTATGGTGACTTCACCACCACAGCAGAGTCTACTAAAGAGCTTATATTAATTGGAGCTGGCTCTGGCATGGCGCCATTAAAGTCACATATCGATAGCTTGCTCTCGCAGCGCTGCACTCGAAAGATATCATTTTGGTTTGGCGCCCGTAGTCAGGATGATATTTTTTATCAAACTCATTTTGACAGCATGAGTCGTCGTCACAATAACTTTAACTGGCATGTTAGCTTATCAAAGCCATTAACAAACGTTTGGAGGGGGAAATGTGGCTATATTCAACAAGCGTTATTTGAAGAGTTGAAATTGCGGCAACAACTCGGAAATATTGAATTTCTAGTGTGTGGGCCACCAGCAATGATGCGAGATATTCGTGTCGGGCTACAACGTCTAGGCGTCGCAGCCTCAGCAATAAAATATGATGATTTTAGCTAGATTAGATATTAAAACTTGAACCACAGCCACAGGTAGCTGATGCGTTAGGATTATCCACTAAAAAACGAGAACCTTCTAAGCCTTCAGTGAAATCGACTCGGCCGCCGACTAAATATTGCAAACTCATTGGGTCGACGATCATTTTCGCGCCATCTTGCTCTATTTGCATGTCGCCATCGTTAACTTTGTCATCGAAAGTAAAGCCATATTGAAAACCAGAACAACCGCCACCAGTGATGTAGACTCTAAGCTTGAGCTCTGGATTCTCATCATCATCAAGCAAGAAATTAACCCGTTTTGCAGCAGCTTCGGTAAATTCTAGTGGAATTCCTGCATCAACAACTTCAACTGACATCGTAACCTCTTCGTTTTTTAAATAGCTATAAGATAATATCTTTGCAATTATCTTATAGCGCACCCTTAGGCGCAATCTTTAATTAACATTAATCCCGATTTTGTGCACTAAGCAGCCAATCTCATCGTCAACGGCTAGCGAGATAGCATTGGTTTAAGTGGCACTTTCAATAATTCATTCCAGCTAAACTCTTTGACATTATCACTCGCTTTTTGACCGCGACGTTTAGGCATTTTTATCGTTACAGTTAACTTTTCAGGGGTAAAGTTTGGCGGTAATATAAAATCGTTTTTGAGCTGTTGAAAATATCTAAAGCTTAACGTTAATTCTTTTTTACTCGCCGTTAACGATGCAATATCGATAGAGGTAGGTTTGCCATTCTCACTGCCAATCAAGGTCAAATATGCCTTGCCTTTTAAATGACTCTTGCGTTTCTCTAGCTGCGCTAAAATCAACTCGAAACGATAATGACGCTCACTCACGCCCGCTTCAATAATAACGTTTTCAACATGGACGCCATTACTAGTCAATTCAGGGGCCATAATCTTTTGATAGAAACGTAGTGCCAGTTGCTGCTCAATTAAATCGGATTGCACCCTCAGCACCGTGTCGTTCATTTCCTTGATCGTTTCACGCTCTAATCGCAGAGCAAAATCACTTTGGGTAAGTGATGTTTGAAGGGCAATATTGGCAGCACGTAATTCGACTAATTCAGGATTTGGACGAGAGGCATGCTCCATCGCGTAAAAATAATTACCAAAAATGAAGCTAATACTGACGGCGATTAACAGACTAAGATAACCAAACCGATAACTTAAAAGTGCTTTCAACCTTAACATTACAACCTTAATCTGTTTCAATAGGGATATTATCGATCTATTCTAACCTCTTTTGAGGATTAGACCATAGGCACTTCAAGATTAGCCGGTTGGTCGCAAGACTGTGACCCGTGAAATACCAACAACAAAACCATTACTTTGTGAGCTTTCTCAAGTATGCATTTCATCAACAGCCTTAAACAACCACTCGCTAACGCAAAAACGTCGTGGCAGCTTGTGCTATTGGGTGGACTTGCAGGGCTCGCAGCTTCTATTGCTATTGTGCTATTTCGCTTAAGTATTACTTGGGTTCAACAACTCTATATGCATGTCGCTGATGACTTTAGTCAAGAAAGTGATACCACCCGATTACTTTCTCCTGTCGTTGGCGCGATTATTATTCTCCTCATCGCCTATATTGGGCGCCAGCAATATCACAGAATGGGGATCCCTTTTGTATTGCACCGACAGCGCAAGCATTATGGCTACATCCCGCTCGGTAATACCACCAATCAATTTTTCAGTGCGCTTAGCGCCATCGCCAGCGGTTTTTCCGTCGGACGCGAAGGACCTGCGGTTCATATCGGTGCCGGTGCTGCTAGCTGGCTGAGTGTGAAGCTTAATTTACCGAAAAACATCACCCAAGTTTTAACCGCCTGTGGCATGGCGGCAGGTATTTCGGCTTCATTTAATTCTCCTCTGGCCGCGGTCGTATTTGTGCTTGAAGTGGTAGTTCAGCAGTATCGTATTTATCTATTTTTGCCGATAATGGTGGCATCCCTTATCGGCACAGCGATGAGTCATGCCGTGTTTGGCGATAATCCGTTTTATCATGACATCACTATTCCACCGCTAGATCACACTGTAGTTTTACCCTTATTAGCCTTAGGCGTGATCATTGGCTTAGCGGCTGTGCTCTTTAACCGCTGTTTATTAGGGATAATGAATCGCACCAAAGATGTCAGTATGAATAAACGGTTGTTATTAGCGGGCCTAATTGTCGGGGCTATTGCTTACTTTATTCCACAAGTGATGGGTTCTGACATCATCGCACTAGATATTGCTCTATCATCACACCCTGCGGTAACCATGTTGCTTGTGGTGTTAGTCGCTAAGTTTGTTGCCACGGTTGTGGCATTGGGACTAGGCATACCAGGGGGCGTGATCGGTGTTTTATATGGTCTTGGCGCACTTATGGGCAGTGTCATAATCTGGGCATTAGTACCGATATTTCCACAACTAGCGCTATTTGCGCCGATGGCCGTGCTGATATGCATGGTGGCTATGATGGGCACCAGCTTAAATGCACCGTTGGCGGCATTAGTCGCTGTATTAGAATTATCACAAAATGCATCACTTATCTTTCCCAGCCTATTGGTTGTGATACCCGCCATCTTACTATCCCAACAAGTGTTTGGTTTAAAATCGTTGTTCTTAGAGCAATTAGAACTCCAAAAACTGGCTTATAAGGTGTCTCCCGTCATTCAAACCCTGCAAGACACCGGCGTTGTGGCAATAATGCGACGTAAGTTCAACCGTTATAAAGCAAGCGAGCAATGGTGGGGCAATGACAGCACCCTACCCAGTATAATTTGCAGTAGTGATGATAAAGTAACGTTTAAAATGACCTCGGTTGCACTTGGCTATAGTCATGACGAACAATCTATTATTGAAGTCCCTTACTTGCTAGAAAATGCGACGTTAGCGCACGCCTATCAACTTTTAAGCCCGCGCAGAAAAGGCTATATCGTTATCGTTAGTCAAGAGACATTAGCGCCAATCGGTTTATTGAGCTGGCATGCATTGCGCAAACACTTGCATCGAGAACAAAGTAGCTAATACGGCGGCTGAAATCATCATTGAAATACCTTAAAAATGTGAAATAGCACCGCAAGAGCGTATTAATTTTAATATAACTGTTCCATCGAAGTATCCCTTTGAATGTCGAAAAACGCGTGAATACGTCACTGCTACACAACCTTCCTTATATCGAAGATACATGGCTTTGCTGCGCCCTAAGCTCTGAGTTTCGTCCCGATAATTGCTCCTGCATTATTCCTACATAGCCATCTTTGGCTAAGCCTGAAAATAGGTTCCATCCATTTCAAAGCAATATTTCGACATTAAAATTTTTCGATAAATTTAAGGCTACAGAGCTTGAATAGGTAAATTGCTAGTATCCGTGCATGTGAAGAAAAACATCTTTTTCATGCTTAACCTTGGATGGTTACGTTAGGGCAATGCCTGGAGCATATTGCCGAGACGAAAAATAAGCCTCCATGGATGGATTCACGGCGGTTTTTCGTAATAGGTATGGATTCTGGCATGCGATAATTATATTGCGCTTGCCGTGGGCGAAATAGGACAATACCAAACGGACGCAAAATGCTTTATTTACTTTAGCCTCGGGGCAAAATCTGCTATATTTGCCGCCATCTTTTTCCTGCAATTAAGGCCCTCTCAAATGACCGAGTTCACCGGTAATCATATTCTATCTGTTAATCAACTTGATCGTGCTGCAATTGGTAAAATTTTCGACACCGCAAATATTATGCAGCCTTATGCGCAAAGAAAGAAACAAACGCGCGTGCTTGATGGTGCAATATTAGGAAATATGTTTTTTGAGGCAAGTACAAGAACGCGAGTCAGCTTTGGCAGTGCATTCAACCTACTTGGTGGATCAGTACGTGAAACAACGGGTATGAGCACGTCAGCCCTATCAAAAGGTGAATCGCTATTTGACACAGCACGCGTGCTCAGTAGCTACGCCGATGTCATCGCTATGCGTCACCCTCAATCAGGTTCGGTAGCAGAGTTTGCCAAAGGCTCTATGGTGCCAGTGATTAACGGCGGTGATGGTAGTAATGAGCACCCGACCCAAGCGCTACTTGATCTTTACACCATCGAAAAAGAACTATCGAGCAACCTACAAACTATCGATAACATGCACATCGCGATGGTTGGCGATCTTAAATATGGTCGAACCGTTCATTCGTTATCGAAATTGCTCGCACAGTACAACAACATAACCTTTAGTTTGATTTCACCTAAAGAATTGGCGATGCCAGATGAGGTTATTTCAATCATTGAGAATGCCGGTCATAAAGTCATTGTCAGCCAAGATTTAGAGGGTAATGCTAATGCGGATATTCTTTATTTAACTCGGATCCAAGAAGAGCGATTCGATAATCCACAGGAAGCCAACAAATACCGTGGCCAGTTCAGGCTCAATCAGCAAATCTACACTCAGCATTGCAAATCGAACACCGTTATTATGCATCCTTTGCCACGTGATTCACGCGCAGAAGCCAATGAACTAGACACCGATTTAAACTTAAATCCGAATCTAGCCATCTTTCGTCAAGTTGAAAATGGTGTATTAATCCGGATGGCACTTTTTGCTCTGACCTTAGGGGTTGAGGACAAAGTGAAACAACACGAATGTGATGTCACCTGGTTTAGCCGTAAATAGCCCGACCTCCCAACATAATTATTACTTTAAAAGGACCGATAATGAGTCGTTCACAACAGTTATTTAAACAAGCGCAAGAGACTATTCCTGGTGGCGTTAACTCACCAGTTCGTGCGTTTACCGGTGTTGGCGGCAGCCCACTTTTCATTGAAAAAGCAGATGGCGCATTAGTGACCGATGTCGATGGTAAAGATTACATCGATTACGTTGGCTCTTGGGGACCGATGATTTTGGGCCATAATAATCCACAAGTACGTCAAGCGGTTATTGACCAAGCGGCATTCGGCTTAAGTTTCGGCGCTCCCACAGAGCTCGAAGTTAAGATGGCGGAAAAGGTCCGTTCACTGGTACCATCGATGGAACAAGTGCGCATGGTCAGTTCAGGCACTGAAGCGACCATGAGTGCTATTAGATTAGCTCGCGGCTACACCAAGCGTGACAAAATTCTAAAGTTTGAAGGTTGTTATCATGGTCATGCCGACTCGTTATTAGTTAAAGCGGGCTCTGGCGCACTGACCTTAGGGCAACCAAGCTCACCAGGTATTCCTGAAGATTTTGCTAAGCATACCCTTACCGCGACTTTTAACGATATCGAGTCAGTACAACAGCTGTTTAACGAATATAGTGATGAAATAGCCTGTATCATCGTCGAGCCAGTAGCAGGCAATATGAACTGTATTCCGCCAAAGGATAACTTTTTACAGAAGCTACGTAGCGTTTGTGATCAATTTGGCGCTCTACTGATTATTGATGAAGTCATGACTGGATTTAGAGTCGCTTTAGGCGGTGCACAAGCCTATTACGATGTAACCCCTGATATAACGACCTTAGGTAAGGTTATCGGCGGCGGCATGCCTGTAGGCGCTTTTGGTGGTAAAAAAGAAGTAATGCAATACATCGCCCCAACAGGACCTGTCTATCAAGCGGGCACGCTTTCTGGTAACCCTATTGCAATGGCTGCCGGTCTAAAAGCATTAGAGTTATTGTCAGCGCCAGGGCTTCATGCTGAGTTGGCAAAGAAGACCGAACAAATTGCTCAAGGATTTAAAGCAGCGGCTGACAAACATAATATTCCATTAGCGATTAATTATGTCGGCGCGATGTTTGGTATCTTCTTTACCGACCAAGCTGAAATAAGCTGTTTTGAACAAGTGACCCAATGTGACATCACGCGTTTCAATACCTTCTTCCATTTAATGCTGGAGCAAGGTGTCTATCTAGCGCCGTCGGCCTATGAGGCAGGATTCCTATCAACTGCCCATGGTGAACAAGAAATAGCGAAAACCTTAGCGGCAGCAGACATCTGTTTCGCGCAATTAGCTAAAGCTTAACCATTAATAGCAACAAAAAAGCCGCTTCACAGCGGCTTTTTTTATGACACAACGTTAAACCTAACCGCCGCTAAGTACAAATTCCATCTGGTCATTAGCCCAGCGCACTGAATCACGATAGATCTGAGGTACAATATTCGGGTCAATACCTAAGACTGCCAAATCAGCATCGGATGCTTCCCATTCAGTGATTTCATAGTTTTTTGCGATTGCTAACAATGTTGACAGCGGCCCGTTTTGGTTTAGCAGTGCATCTTTAATATCATTACCTAGCGGCAACTTTTTCATCGCCGAAGCCATATCTTCCCCAATGATCACATCAATCAATGACATCATCCCGGTTAGAAATGCAACACTAGCACCTGCAAATTTAGGACTCTGTGATGCAAGCCCTTCCAGAAATTTAGCGCGGCACAGAGACATCGCCATCAATTCTGGCGGTTTATCCGAAATCATTTGGGCAGAGAATAATACCGAAATAAATTTTTGTAATTCCGTTTTTCCTAACGTAACAATTGCTTGCTTAATCGACGAAATCTCAGTGCGGCGGCGAAAAATGGTTGAATTACTATAACGCAACAGTTTGTACGCCAAGTTAACATCAAGCTCAAAGACATTAATGATTTTCGGCAAATCAATATCGCTCTTACTTGTTTCATACAACAACTCAGCCAAACTAAACTGTGCAGGTGATAGTGTTTTCACTTTAAGTGTTTCGGGACGGGCAAAGAAATAGCCTTGAAAATAGCTAAAACCAAGATCAACCGCCAATTTATGTTGTTGATGATCTTCGATTTTTTCGGCGAGTAATTTTATATGTGGAAAGTCTTTGACCGCTTCGCAGATTTCTTCAATTTGCGCCAATGAGGTGGCGAGGAAATCGACTTTAATTATCTCGATGAATGGATAAAAATGACGCCACACTGGCTCATGAATATAATCATCTAATGCAACGGCATAACCAAGTTGATGCAGTTCTTTTACCTGCGCCAATAATCGCTTACCCGGCCTCTCAGTCTCGAGAATTTCCACTACTAATTGCTCTTTGGGAATAAGTGTTGGGAACTTCTTCTCTAACGTTTCTAGCGTGAAATTAATAAAGGCAGGGTTAGAGCCAGTGAAATCTGACAATGAGAAATCAAATTGACTACCTGCAATTATTTTTGAAGTTGCTTCATCACCATCAATTTCAGGGAAGGCATTAGTAATGCCATCCCTAAATAGTAGTTCATATGCAAAAAGATCGTTATTAATATCTAATATTGGCTGTCGTGCTGCATGAAAATACATATCAGGTTATTGCTTCCTAGCTAAATAGCGAACAATTCATTAGCTAGCACAAAACGCTAGTAATAAAGTATGAGTCAAGGTCAGAATAATAGAACAATATGTGGTCTACGTTCAAATTATTTCTCTCTACGACGCCAAATAATAGTCAATATTGCCGAAACTGCGAGCAACATTGGGTAAAATACATTCAATGATACTGCTAATGGTGAAAGACCAAACATAGCTCCAAGCATTAATGCTTGCGCGCCATAAGGTAGGATCCCTTGTATTGAACAGGCAAATATATCAAGTAAACTCGCACTACGCTTTGGCGCTACACCATGCGTTGTTGCAAGCCCCTTAGCAACGTCACTTGCGACGATGATTGATACGGTGTTATTGGCTACTGCGACATTCGTTAAGCTAACAACACTCGCAATACCTAGTTCAGCAGCCCGTTCGCTAACCGCTTTATTTTTACCGCTAAAGCGTTGTAACAAGCTGTCTATCTTACTAACAATAAAAGACAGACCACCCTGATGGCTCATCACAGCACCAAGGCCACCAATAAACAATGAAAGAATGAAAATTTCCTGCATATTGCTAAAGCCTTTGTAAATATCTTTGCTTAGCGCCATTACACTATAGTCTGGCACTTGTAACAATCCAACTAGCCCCGCAAAAATAATTCCACTACCGAGCACTACAAAAACATTAAGCCCAGCCAATGCCAAGACAATAATACCAATGTAGGGTAATACTTTGATCCAGTCAATCTCACCAACTGGTGGTAAAACAGCATCGCTACTTAAAAAGTAAAGTAAGCCAATGACAAATATCGCGGCAGGCAGAGCGATACGGAAGTTTTCCTTAAATTTATCTCGCATTTCACAACCTTGAGTTCGCGTTGCCGCAATCGTAGTATCTGAAATAATCGATAGATTATCACCAAACATCGCACCACTGATCACCGCCCCAGCCATGATCCCAAGGTCAATGCCAGTGGTCTGTGCAACGCCAAGCGCGATTGGGCCAACAGCGCCCAATGTCCCCATCGACGTTCCCATCGCGGTAGCAATAAATGCACTAATCAAGAAGAAACCGGGTAGCAAAAACCATGATGGGATAAGACTGAGCCCTAGATTGACCGTTGATTCAACGCCCCCCGTTGCACTAGCAACAGCGGCGAAAGCGCCGGCTAATAAATAAATGATACACATTGCGATGACATTGCTATCACCGACACCACTAATGAAGTTTTCAATAGTGGTATTAATACTATCTTTAGTAATTAGCAGCGCCAGTAATAGCGCAGGTAGAACAGCGACAGGAGCCGGCAATTGATAAAAGGCATAATCGACGCCTTGCCACGTTAAATAGGAACCTGTCCCTAAAAACAAGGCTAGGAATAACATCAATGGCAGTAGAGCGATGCCATTAGGCGCGCGATCCTGCGCAGTTGCAGTTAAAGGAGGCTGATTTGTCATTGGTAAACCATCATAATTGTATAAAGTATAGTGCAGCAAACTACCCAAACTTAGCACGCTTGTCAAATATAGACGTCTAAACGTCTATATCATCATCTACTCAGCGTTTCTTAACTTGCTCGTAAGCTGCTTGAATGTCTTGCGCTTTCTGATTAGCGATCTCGAGCATTTCTTGAGGTAGCCCTTTCGCTGCGAGTTTATCAGGATGATGCTCAGACATTAATTTTCGCCAAGCACGCTTAATCGTTTTATCATCATCACTGGGTTTAACTCCTAATATACGATAAGCATCGTCGAGGCTCGGGCCGCTTGTCGCTGTGCGCTGCTGACGATGGTAGTGCATTTGCGCTTCAAGTTGGGTTAACAACTTATCAATATCTGACACCGAGAAGCCTAAGGATTTAGCAACCGTATAGAGTATCTCCCGCTCTTTAATATGCAGCTCGCCATCAGCGAATGCGGCTTGCAGTTGAACCTCTAAGAAAAATTGTAAAATGTCTCGTTGACCAAAGGCACTCTGTTTAAACTCCTTTAATATCTGCTCAAGCGGAAAATCTCGGTCTTTACCTTCACTAAAGGCACGCTGGGCTTCATGGCGCTTGTCGCCACGCAGCCCCATCTTATCCATTAATATCGAGGCGGCTTCGATTTCTTGCGGCGTAACCTGACCACTCGCTTTAGCGATATGACCATAGACCGAAAATACGGCATGAAAGAACACAGCTTGCTTAGTGAATGAATCCTTACTCACAAAAAATTTCGAAAAACCACCTTGCTGAGCAAAGCGTTGCGCTAAGCTAATGTCAAACCGGTGGCCGATGTAACAGCCGAGCAGTGCACCAACAATGTTTTTGGTCAGCATATAACCAAATAACGCGCCTAGTATTTTACCCCACATTTCTACATTATCCTCTGCGGTTGAATGATTTTATCACCAAGTGATTTGTCCAAATTGGTTAAGCGCTCAGGCGTGCCGACATCCGTCCAAAGACCACCGTGATGTTGCCCTTCTATTTTATTATCGGACATCGCAAGACGAAGCAGCGGACCCAATGGCGCAACCTCTTCAGTGACAAGTTCAAACAAGTGGCGATGATAAAATCCTATACCTGAGAAAGTATATTTGTCAGCACCATCGCTACGCAATGCAGTGTCTTCGAATGCAAAATCCCCCGCTAGATTATGAGTAGGGTTATTCACCATAATAAGGTGCGCCAGTTTTTGTTCTGGTAGCATTTGCGGCAACAACGAAAAATCAAAATCACTCCAGACATCACCATTAACCACAATGAAGCAGTCGCCTTTAATCAACTCAAGGGCATTTTTAATCCCGCCAGCGGTTTCTAATGCACGGTTACCTTCATCGATATAGTGAATGTTAACTCCCCAGCGCTGTCCATCACCCAATTTCTCCGGTAATTTATGGCCTAGCCATGCTTGGTTAATCACGATATCACTAACACCAAGTGAGGCTAATTTCTCGATATGATAGACAATTAACGGCTTACCGTTAACACATAATAATGGCTTGGGTAACGTGTCTGTTAATGGCCTCATGCGTTCACCGCGCCCCGCGGCTAAAATCATCGCGTACATAATAGTTTCCTATCGATTAATGCGGGAATGATCGTCTGCTCGAATAAGGCAGACAATGGCTGTAGTTGTGGATACGCATTACAGGTTTCAACAATATATTCAACAACAAGTGGTAAATCTTCAAGGTAATGGTGTTTGTTATCACGTAATGATAAGCGGCTAAAAATACCGCAAACCTTTAAATGACGCTGCAACCCCATTAAATCAAACCATTGACGAAACTGAGCATAATCACAAGAAAGGTTCTGTGACTGTGAGAATTGCTTATAGGCCTGGTGAATAAATTCGTCCCGCTGACTAGTCGACAGCTGAAAGTAGCAATCTTTGAGTAAAGAGGCCAAATCATATGTCAGTGGCCCAATAACGGTATCTTGAAAATCAATAACCGCTAATGATAGGTCATCACGCACCATCAAATTGCGAGAATGGAAGTCTCGATGGGTTGTTACTTGTGGCTGAGAAACAGCACTTGATACCAATAATTTAAAACACTCTTCAATGGCGTTGTGTTGGCAAACTTCCGGCAATAGCCCTAGCAAATCTTGACAAAACCACTGCTCAAACAAGCCTAGCTCTAGGGAGAAAAAATCAGCATCATAATGCATCACAGGCTCGCGAGATGAGACATGAGCAATCAAGTCTAGCTGTTTAACAGCTTGTTGATACCAATGATGCTGCCCTTCTATGAGTAACGGTAATAGTGTTTGAGAACCCAGATCCGTCAGGCACATAAAGCCTTGTTCAAGGTCATAAAACAACACATGAGGCACATCAATACCTTGTTCGGCATACGTCAGCGAATAATCTACAAACTCTTGATTCTTTTCAGTTTGCGGTGGTGAATCAACCAATATATAACTGACGGACTGGCAATTATAACGAAAATAACGTCTAAAACTGGCATCAGCGCTTACCGTGGTTAATGTCGCATGGTCTAGATCCATTTGTTGGCAAAACCATCGACATAGAGCTTGTTGGCGAATATCGGTCACATTTTCTCTCATAAATAACGCAAATTACCGGGGATTATAGCTCTAACTAACAATTTACGATACTATAGCCGTAATCAAAGAGGTATCCCCTCTAATTCCATTTTAGTGTTAATAGTACTCTGGTTTCAGTAACATCGTCGAGTACCTAATTTTAGAGAATATCACCATCAATATCATGCGCCTTATTTGTTTGTTTTTGCTATTCGTTAGCCATGCTTCGTTGAGCAATGAAATATCTCCTATTGCTGCTTGTTCGGTTAACAGTCCACGCTTAGCCCAACCTCAAGACAATGAATTAGTGTGGGATAATAGTGAGCAAGTCCAAGTAAAAGCGGACAGCACAGAGATTAACTATCCGAATAAAGCTATCTTTCATGGCAACGTAAAATTTCGTCAAGGTGGCACCCTCATTAAAGCGGATAATGCCAAATACAGCGGCGCCGATAATATATTTAATGCCACCGGTAATCTGTTTTATCAAGATGAGCGTTTAACGTTACAAAGTGATTCATTGAGTACCTCACTTGATGGTAAAAATACCGAGTTATTAGAAACAAAATACTGGCTCAATGGTCTGGCCGTACATGGTAATGCTAAGAGCTTTATTGTCGAAGATGGCCGTTACCTCACCCTTAATGATGCCTTATTTACGACTTGCCCAGACGATCAACCCGATTGGTCACTCAATGCTAAAGAAATCCGCATCGACAGTGAGGATGATTGGGCAACGGTCAAGCAAGCCACATTACGAGTCTTTGATGTTCCAGTGTTCTACTTTCCGTATCTAACTTTACCTGTCTCAGATAAGCGTAGTAGTGGTTTTTTATACCCATCAATTGGTAGTAACAGTCAGAACGGCTTAGAGATTGCTACGCCCTACTATTGGAATATTGCGCCTGAATATGATTTAACATTAACGCCGCGGATTATGACCGAGCGGGGTATTCAACTAGCCACTGAATTTAGGTATTTGACCGGCAAACAACAAGGCCAATTTACCTTAGAGTACCTTCATCAAGATCGTTCTTATGATGATAGCTCGCGCTATTTAATCAATTGGGCACATGGCGGTTCCATTAATGAAAACTGGCGCATATCGAGTGATTTCACCCATGTCAGTGATGATAATTATTTTGTTGATATCGGCTCAGATTTAGCCAATAAGACAGATAATCAACTCATTAAAAATATCGAGCTTAGTTATTATCAAACGGATTGGTGGCTGAATTTCAAAGTACAGGATATCCAGGTACTGGGCGAGACAACCTCCGCCTATCGTTTGCTACCACAAGTCAGCTTACACAGTTACCAAAACATGATAAATACATATCTTGAATATGATATTCACTCTGAATTTAGCGCTTTTGAAAAATCTAATAACCAGCTAGACAAAGCTAATCGATTACATATTGAGCCAACATTACGGATGCCATTAAACTATTCTTCTGGCAGTCTAACTGGCGAAGTTTCTTTGATGCAAACTTGGTATCAGCAATCTGACCAAGACCAAAAAAATCAAAACATTAGCCGTTCACTCGCGCAATTTAGATTGCATGGTATGCTCAACTTAGAACGTGATTTTTCCACGAAATTAGTGCAAACGCTAGAACCACAGATTCAATACCTAAAAGTCCCTTATCAAAAACAATCACACATCAATCTATATGACACAGTGCTACTTCGGGATGATTACCATGGTTTATTTAGAGCAAGACGCTTTAGTGGCTTAGATCGTATCGCTGACACCGACCAAATTACCCTAGGTATGACGACGCGTTTAAAGTCTCACGAAAATCAAGAACGATTGAAATTAAGTATTGGCCAAACATTTTACTTTCGTGAGAGTAAGATGGCGACACTTGATGGTGCTGCAAATACTGAGCTAGCCGGTCAATCAGCTCTTGCGGGTGAACTCGATTTCACCCTGGGTAAAGATTGGTATGTCAGCCAGGCAATTCAGTTTAATCAAGATCAAAGTAAAATAACCCAAAGCAAATCAACGATAGATTATCGCTATAGTGACAATAAAATTGTCCAATTGAGTCATCGCTATGTCAAGGAAATCAACGATGGCAAACTTAATCAACTTGGTATGCAAGCAATTTGGCCAATCAATCACCAATGGACATTTGTCGGAAACTATTACCGCGACATAAACTTAAATCGAACTATTGAAAGTTTTGTAGGTCTGCAATATGAGTCATGTTGTTGGGCACTACGCGTTCAGGCCTATCGTCAGCTCAAAGCACAATACGATGAAGACTTAACACAATCACAGCAACAAACATTTGATACGGGAATTAATTTTAGTTTTCAAATCCGTGGATTAGGTGCTAGTGGTAAACAACAGGCCCAAGAGATGCTAAGCCAAGGGTTATTTAGCTATCGTCGCCCTTATTATTTAAAAAACTAAATACGCCGCACGGCACAGATTAATTCCACTAAAGTCATTGGAATTATGCTAGATTGTTGCCCTGTTACGAACACACGCTGTTATGGAAAAGAAATGAAGTTAATAAAAACACTACTAGCACTTACTCTACTATCAACCGCTACCATTTCATCGGCAAAAGTGACGCCATTAGATGGTGTCGCTATTGTCGTTAATGATGGTGTCGTCTTAAAAAGTGAAATTACATCGTTAGTCACTCAAGTAAAACAGCGTGCACTACAATCTGGTCAGACGCTACCAAGCGATCATGTATTAGAAACTCAAGCAGTTGAACGATTGATCGATAAAGTGCTAAAGAAACAGATGGCGCAGCGTATGAGTATGCGTATCGGTGATACCCAACTCGATCAAACCATCGAAAATATCGCTGGTGAACAAAAAATATCTGTGATTGACCTAAAACGCACCCTTGAAGCAGATGGTGTCAATTTTGCGACCTACCGCGAATCTATTCGCGATGACATTTTACTGGGTCAAGTAGAGCGTATTTCATTACGCCGCCGTATTAATATCTCAGAGCAAGAAGTTGATAACCTTGTTGCGCTGATGAAAGAGCATGGACAAAGCAACGTCCAGTATCACATCGGTCACATTTTAGTATCGAACAACGGCGATGATTCTGCAGAGGGCCAACAAGCGACCCGTATCCGTGCCGATAAAGTGCTCGAATTATTGAATGACGGCAGCGATTTTAAGCGTATCGCCATTACCGCCTCATCTGGACCAAAGGCCTTAGAAGGTGGTGATTGGGGCTTCATGAATATTAATGAGATGCCAACCCTGTTTACCGATGCTGTCAACGGTAAAGCCCAAAACGACATCGTTGGCCCATTCAAAAGTGGCAATGGTTATCACATCCTAAAAATATTCGAGATCAAAGGCCAACAGCAAGTCGATGTTAGTGAAGTCAACGCTAAACATATCTTGATTAAGACATCGATAGTGTTAAGTGACGAACGCGCTAAAAAAATGCTTGATCAGTTTATCCTGGATATTGAAGCGGGTACAGCAACGCTAGAAGACCTTGCAAAAGAACATTCTGCTGATTCGGGCTCTGCGATTCGTGGCGGCGAGCTAGGTTGGAATGACCCTAGCATCTATGTTCCTGAATTCAAACAAACACTTGCCCAGTTAGAAATGGATGAGTTAAGTAAACCATTTAAAACGTCACATGGCTGGCATATCGTTAAATTAACAGGCGAACGTCAAGTTGATGCCACTGATAGCTTTATTAAAAATCGTGCCTATCAAATGCTATTTAATCGTAAATTTAATGAAGAAAGTTCAGCTTGGACCCAAGAACTCCGTAGCAATGCTTTCATTGACATATTAGAGTAAGGAACAGCAGTGACTAAACGTATCGCATTAACCCCAGGAGAGCCAGCCGGCATCGGCCCGGATCTCGTTATTTCGATTGCCCAGCAAGATTGGCCAATCGAAATTGTGGTTATCGCCGACAAGGAACTGTTGTTATCCCGTGCTAAAACACTTGGCTTGCCGCTAACGTTAATCGACTATGAGCCAACGTCTAAGGCTCAACCACAACGAGCTGGCACCTTAACGGTTCACCATATTCCATTAGCAGAGCCGGCAGTATGTGGTCAGCTTAATGAGCTAAATGGCGCTTATGTGTTAGCGACGTTGCAATTTGCTTGTGATCATAACATTGATAGTGAATTTTCTGCCGTTGTGACAGGTCCCGTCCATAAGGGTATCATTAATAAATCAGGCATCGCCTTTAGCGGTCATACCGAGTTTTTTGCGCAACAATCAAATACCCCTGATGTTGTAATGTTACTCGCCACTACAGGATTACGTGTTGCACTAGTGACAACTCATATCCCACTAGCGTATGTTGCAAAAGCTATAACATACGATCGAATAATCAAAATAACCAAAATTTTGCATCACGATCTGGTCGAGAAGTTTGGCATTGCACATCCTCGAATATATATGTGTGGTCTTAACCCTCATGCTGGTGAAGACGGTCACTTGGGCCGCGAAGAGATAGAAATTATTAATCCGGCCGTTGAGACTTTAAAAGCTCAAGGCATGGATATTGTTGGCCCATTGCCAGCAGATACATTATTTCAAGACAAGTACCTTGGTAACGCAGACGCTGTATTAGCTATGTATCATGACCAAGGATTACCAGTCCTTAAACATAAGGGATTCGGCAAGTCAGTAAATATTACGCTTGGACTCCCTTTTATTAGAACCTCAGTCGACCATGGTACTGCGCTTGATTTAGCGGGTACAGGCGATGCAGATAGCGGTAGTATGATGGTGGCGATAAACGAAGCCATCACCCTCGCCGCAAAGAGTTAACATGAGCAACAAAGTACACATGGGCCACACAGCCCGTAAACGATTTGGCCAAAACTTCCTTAATGATCAGAATGTCATCGATAATATCGTGGCAGCAATTGACCCAAGAAACAGCGACCATCTTGTTGAAATCGGGCCAGGTCTTGGCGCGTTAACTGAACCAGTAGCCGCTAAAATCGACAGAATGTCAGTGGTCGAGCTTGACCGTGATTTAGCGAAGCGACTTGAGCATCATCCAGTGCTTGGCAAGAAATTAACCATTCATCAAGGTGATGCATTGGCGTTTGATTTCACGCAATTGGCTAAGCCTGGCGAACGATTGAAAGTATTTGGTAATCTGCCATACAATATTTCGACACCTTTAATGTTTCATCTTTTTGAACAAGCCGATATCATCGAAAACATGCATTTTATGCTCCAAAAAGAAGTGGTATTGCGTTTATGTGCTAACCCGAATACTAAGGCATATGGCCGTCTAAGTGTCATGGCGCAGTATTACTGTAAGATGATCCCGGTATTGGAAGTCGGTCCACATTGCTTCGTGCCGCCACCAAAAGTTGACTCAGCGGTTATTCGCCTTGAACCATATCGTGAACTACCGCACCCTGCGCTCGACATAAAGCAACTACAGCATGTCGTTACCCAAGCCTTCGGTCAGCGTCGAAAAACTGTTCGTAACAGCTTAAAAGGCGTACTTAGTGTTGAGGATATGGCAACAATTGGTGTCGATTCGAGTTACCGTGCCGAGCAAGTATCATTAGCGCAATTTGTCGCGATAGCCAATTTTATCACCAGTAAGTCAGCAAGTAACAAATAGAGAAGACCATGACAGAACTATCGTCACAAGTTGAAGTTAATGTGAAGCCGTATTTTATCGAGCAACGCTCAATAAAAGATAAGGTGCATTATGTGTTCGGTTATCACGTTACTATTACCAACAATTCAGCACAACCGATTCAGTTATTACGTCGCCGTTGGCTAATAACAGACAGTGATGGTATTCAAAGTGAAGTCGAAGGTGAAGGTGTTGTTGGCCTTCAGCCAACGATTGAACCGACGCAGCAGTTTGAATATCGCAGCGGTTCATCATTCACTACGCCACTTGGCTTTATGCAAGGTGAATACACTATGCTTAGCCAACAACAACAATTTAATGTCGAGATAGCACCGTTTCGCTTGGCCGATAATAGCATGATCCACTAGCACTGATGGCCACTTATTTTGTTGGCGATATTCAAGGCTGCTTCGATGAATTCAAGCAACTACTGGCTGCGATCAATTTTTGTGGCAACAATGATACCCTCTACCTTGCCGGTGATCTAATTGGCCGAGGGCCAAAATCTCTTGAAACGTTAGAATTCATTGTCGCTAACCAATCATCTATTCATACCGTGCTTGGTAATCACGATTTGCATTTTTTAGCGATTGCCAATGGCATAAAATCGGCAAAAGAGAGTGACAAGTTCG
>Ga0209396_1002799_pt1 | contig 18079 bp, 15 predicted proteins | sample GOMGulsemesocosm_6_FD_184638 | JGI IMG/M metagenome (GOLD analysis project Ga0209396, IMG submission 184638) | Methane-oxidizing microbial communities from mesocosms in the Gulf of Mexico - GOM8C Gulf of Mexico (SPAdes) (version 2) | ecosystem: Environmental > Aquatic > Marine > Cold seeps...
GCTTAACAGGTAAGAAAGTGCAATATCATTCGATACCTTTTAAATCGATTAGCCACTTTATTGTCGAAAGTGCCGGTCATTTTGATATGGATTCCGAATTAAAGATCTGGATTGGTAATGCAAAAGAACCTATTAGCTATGAACTAAAACGGGGCGCTGACGTCGTTGCTATTCAAAAGACCTTAGCTAATTGTCTATTTAATTAATGCCTCTTTTTGCGCCTTTGTTAGTTTCTTAAGGCGCGACTCCTCTTTACAGGCGTTACTTCGACTATCGCATTGATGGTGATAGACCATTCTTACCGGTCGCCTGACCCGCGTGTATTTAGCGCCTTTAACGGTTGAATTATGCTCGATTTCTCTGCGTGCGACATCGGTTGTGACACCGCAATAGAGCGAATTGTCATTGCACCGTAAAAAATATACGTACCAAGGCTTATCTGCCACTATCGTCATACTACCCTCGAGTGAAATTCACTATTTTTTATTGAAACTGATTAACACTACGATGCACTAACACCGTAAACCATTGAAATATAACAATGGGAAATCATGGCCTATAGATTGCTTATAGTGCATATCAACTAACCAATAGAGTTATATATGAAGTCACCAAACAGCAGTTTTGTCCGTAAAGCCTTAATCACCATCATTGGTGGCGGACTTTTACTGCTTACGCTAATTTTCATTTTACTACCAGGCACTGTTTTATTGCTACCCATCTCGCTGGCTATTTTAGCACTCGAATATGAATGGGCGCGCCGCTACGTCAAAGTTGCCCAGCGCATGTTAACCGCATCAGCCAAGAAGGCGGACCAACTAGTCAGCAAATGGAAGAGAAAATAATCACTCGAAAAGCAGTGATGCTGCCAACTCCAACAATTAGCCGATCATTTGTCCAGGTCAAAGTTTATGATTTCACCGACGCATAACAAAAACACGCAGTGATAGGAATTGGTATTACTCATACAATTCGCTACAATGGCGCCACTTTAATGCTGGCAATCTGGACAGAGTAATGAATCAAGACGAGATGAAAAAGGCCGCTGGTTGGGCCGCCCTAGAATATGTTGAACCTAATACCATTGTTGGTGTTGGCACTGGCTCAACCGTAAATCACTTTATCGATGCCCTAGGTAGTATCAAAAGTGATATAGAAGGCGCAGTATCTAGTTCAGAAGAATCAACTCGCCGTCTTAAAGCCTTAGGGATTCCTGTATTTGATCTTAATGCGGTTGATCAGTTAAGTATTTATGTCGACGGTGCTGATGAAATTAATCAACACATGCAAATGGTTAAAGGTGGCGGTGCCGCACTGACTCGCGAGAAAATCATCGCAGCGGTTGCGGATAAATTCATTTGTATCGCTGATCAGAGCAAGTTGGTTAAATTGCTTGGTCAATTCCCCTTACCGGTTGAAGTGATCCCGATGGCCCGATCTTATGTAGCTCGTCAGATCGTAAAACTTGGTGGCGATCCCGTTTACCGTGAAGGTGTTATCACTGATAATGGTAACATCATATTAGATATCTATAATTTTAACGTCGAAAATGCGTGCGAATTAGAGCAACAACTTAATAATATAGTTGGAGTGGTAAGCAACGGTTATTTCGCGCAGCGCGGAGCCGATGTTTTATTATTGGCAACTCCTAACGGTGTTGAAAAATCGCAACGCTAGGTCTAAATTCAACAGAATTGAACCACCGCTACTTTGTTATCTATAATTTAAACTATTGTTTAAATTAATCATTCCTAGCGGTGCAATCTCACTGAGTAGCGAGTAACAAAAATACGTGGTTCAGTGGGCACCTTTAATAACTTGTCGCTAAAGTCAGAAACTACAGCGCTGTTGCGGCCTTAGCATATTCAAAATAGGCAACAATGATGATGAAAACGGCTATTATGACAAACATATTAGCCTAAAGTCATATAGTAAATTCCCTTATAACTATAGCTTAGCGCTTAGTTAAATAAATTTATCGATATTTCAAATAAACCCTCCCTTTAAGCGATTAAATTTGTTACTTTACCTATCATTAAACAGCGTAACCTTTGCTAGGAAAAATACTGATGGCTCAATTTTCACTCACTAAAGACAAGATTAAAATTTTATTGCTAGAAGGCTTACATCCAAGCTCACTAGAAGTATTACAAAATGCCGGTTATACCAACATTGAGTGTTTGAAAACCTCTCTGCCTGAAGAAGAGCTGATCGAGAAAATTAAAGATGTTCACTTCATCGGTATTCGTTCTCGTACTGAATTAAACGAAAACGTACTAGACGCGGCGCAAAAATTAGTCGCAATAGGGTGTTTCTGCATTGGCACCAATCAGGTGAATTTAAAAGCAGCCGAACAGCGTGGTATTCCTGTCTTTAATGCTCCGTTCTCAAATACCCGTTCAGTCGCTGAATTAGTATTAGGTGAGATCTTATTGCTGTTACGTGGTATTCCAGAGAAAAGCGCTAAGGCTCATCGCGGTGAATGGCAGAAATCTGCAATTGGCTCATATGAAGCTCGTGGTAAGCAGCTCGGTATTATTGGCTATGGTCACATTGGTACGCAACTGGGTATTCTTGCAGAAAACTTAGGAATGCGTGTACGTTTCTATGATGTCGAAGATAAGCTGTCATTAGGTAATGCTAGTCAAGTTGCTAAGCTTGAAGATTTACTGGCCAGCTCAGATGTAGTAACGCTACATGTGCCAGAAACGCCACAAACAAAATATATGTTTAGTGCAAAAGAAATGGCAGCGATGAAGCCAGGCGCTATTTTAATTAATGCATCACGTGGCACAGTAGTAAACATCGAAGACCTTGCAGCGTCATTAAATAGTAAACATATCAGTGGCGCAGCTATTGACGTGTTCCCTGTTGAACCAAAATCAAACACGGAAGAGTTCGTCTCTCCGCTTCGTGGTATTGACAATGTTATTTTAACCCCGCACGTTGGTGGTAGTACTCAAGAAGCACAAGCTAATATCGGAATTGAAGTCGCTGGTAAATTGGCTAAATACTCTGATAATGGTTCAACGTTATCTGCAGTAAACTTCCCAGAAGTATCACTACCTCAGCATGTTGGTACATCGCGTTTGTTACACATCCATAAAAACCAACCAGGTGTAATGAACAAAATCAATATGGCGTTCGCACAAAGTAAAATTAACATTAGCGCGCAATACCTTCAAACAACCGCCGACATCGGTTATGTTGTGATGGAAGTAGAGGCTAAAGATGCTGATGATGCATTGGTCGAACTCAATAAGATTGATGGCACGATTAGAGCGCGTACTCTGCATTCATAATCTTTTATTGTTGTGAAAATGCCGCACTAATCTTTGATTAGTGCGGCATTTTTATTTAGTATCGCTCTATAACACATGTTCCTAAGGTTCTTATGACTCAATCTACTACTTTTACTGTTTTCCCATCGTTAGCAATCGGTATCACTTCGTTAACAGGCCAAGACAATAAAACATTCCTGCAAGGTCAATTAACCTGCGATTTAGACCTTCTATCAGCACAAAAAAGTGCGCTGGGAGCTCATTGTGACGCAAAAGGTAAAATGCTAGCCATCTTGCGCTTAGTCCAAGTTGATCAAGCTGTGTTGGCACTTCAGGTTGCAGATAATGTTGAGCCTCACTTACCAAGTCTAAAAAAATATGCAGTATTCTCAAAGGTCGAAATCACCAATGCCAGTGCTGATTATCATTGTACTGGACTAAGCGGTGAGGCAGCACTACTATGGGCAAATTCATTAACTGAGCAACAGTTTAGCGAGCAACACGATTGTATTAATAGTGATTTTGGCGTGATCACCTCAAGCCCTTTAACGGTTAATAATGAGCCTCGCTTGTTGATCATTTCAACCTCACAACAACATCAAGCCTTAGTCCAAGCATTAAGCACGTTAGAGGCAGTCCAGCAAACATCACAAGCATGGTCATTGTTAGATAACCTCAGCGGCACGCCGCAGCTAGGTCCGCTATCACAAGCTGAGTTCGTGCCACAAATGCTTAATATGCAAATGATTAACGGTATTAGCTTTAAGAAAGGCTGTTATATTGGCCAAGAAACCGTCGCACGAATGCATTATCGCGGTCTTAACAAGCGATCGATGTTTATTGTGAGCGCATCATCACACATTGAGGTTAACGTCGGTGATAATCTAGAGCGACAAATTGGTGATAATTGGCGCAACGCAGGTACCATCGTTAGCGTTAGTGCCACGAAAGATAGCACTGTGTTATGTGCTGTATTACCAAGTGATATTGAATTAGATGCAGCTGTTCGTCTCAAAAATGATGAAAGTGGCACATCTTTAATCGTATCAACACCCACTTATTTTGAACAATAAGCACTTTAAAGAATCAGTGCTTTTAAATAATAATGAAATGGATTTATGAGCAAGACAACCGATGAAGCAGTTTTATTGACCGAGCAATTAGCTAGCCTAGAATCACTCGAACCTCAATTACGTCAGTTGATTTCAGCCATTATCGAGCAGCAAGATTTTGCTGCTCACTTTAATGCTGAACACGTCATCAAACTTCAAAAACTACAGCCAGATACAGCACAACTGTTACGCAGTTTGGTTCCTTTGGCACAAACATACAGCCATGCACCCATTTCAAATTTTCATGTCGGCGCGGTGGCATTAGGCATATCTGGCTCAATTTATTTAGGCGCAAACATCGAGTTCTCCGGGCAAACCCTTGGGCAAACCGTTCACGCCGAGCAATGTGTCATCACCAATGCCTGGTCTCATGGCGAAAGCGTAATTAAACAATTAGCCATTAGCGCCGCCCCTTGTGGTCATTGCCGCCAGTTTATTAATGAACTGACCGATGCAAGTGAAATCAATGTCTTACTACCGAGCCAACAACCGATCAAGTTTGATAAGTTGCTACCGCAATCATTTGGGCCATCAGATTTGGGCGTTAACGACCGATTGATGCAATCAAGCATCAACGACATCGCGCTAAATAGCGATGATCAATTAGCCCAACAGGCAATTAGCGCTGCGATTAACAGCTATAGCCCTTATAGCTCTTGCCCTAGCGGCGTTGCGATAGCTACCAGCGACGCGATATTCACAGGGCGCTATGCCGAAAACTGTGCATACAATCCAAGTTTAGCGCCACTACAAGGTGCACTGATAAACTTACGTCTAGCGAGAATAAGTTTTAACGATATTAAGCGTGTGATATTAGTTGAAAAACAACTAGGCGATGTCTCGCAAGATGCGATTAATCGAAGAATTCTCGAACAATTATCAGTAAGCGATTACCAGCGAATAGGTTATTAAGCTGCAAACTAGTCCCCTAATGCACCAGCGTCCATTAATTACATAGATGCTGGTACAACTTAACAACAAGTTAAATAATTAACCCAATGCTTTGCCAAGCAAATCTTGTTGAGCAGGTGTGAAAGGCAATTTCAGTGCGGCCTCATGGCCAGTTTCTGACATTTTAGCCCAAGTTTTTTGCACGATCTTTATAATTTTCTCTTCACTATGCTTAGCCGCAAAGTCGGTGAAATAGAAACTTAAGAAAACCAAGCAGATGACATCTTCGAGGGCTTGAACTTGTGGGTCACGTTTAATTTTTTCTTTACGTAACATTTTGCCAATCGAGCTAATGTCGTCTTCGCTACAACCGACTTGCTCGGCAATTTTCATTGCCTCTTCGGCATGTAGAACACCTAAGCCACGACGCCAATTGTTATAGCCTTCACGGCCCATAGGATAATCATTGCGAGGGACGCTCCAACGCTTGATGTGTTGAGCACGCGCCGCAATCTTAAGCGCATCGTTAGCGTCGGGCTTAAACTGTTCAAGGCACTCGCTCATACGTAGGCCATACAACCACTCTTTGGGTTGTTGTTTACCATCAGCTAATTCTAGGTTTGGATCATTTCGATTGATTTCGTCGATCAATTCAAAAGCTTGTTGCACTTTATTGCTAGACATATTGCCACTCTTATTCACGATTATTTTGTAGCATCATAACAAAGTTCTTCAAAGTTTTCCTGAGGCAAAATATTCTGTTCAGCAAGCAACAGCGCAATATCGCTAATGCAACTCCCACAACCACCTCCAGCACCTGTTTTTTCGCGAATGCTAGCGATGCTTAATTCACCACTATCGATGGCTTCCTTTATATCCCCCACCGCAATGTTTAAGCACTGACAAAAAGTTTTTTGTTGCTGTAATGCTGCAACATCATTACTTAACAAGCTACGCTTAGCGCTATCATCATTACTCATCTGATAGAAATTACTGACCCAACCTTGAGGTAAATCTTGCTTAGTTTTAGCCACAAAGATCCCAGCGTCTAAGATATCGTTAGCAAAGTAATGTTGCCTAAAATACTGTTGTTTAGGATCGGTCGCTACCATTGTCTTAGCGTATTTATCACCAATAAACTCAATCAGCTGCTTCTGTAGCTCTTGTGGTGTTACGTCACTTGCGAGGTAATAACAATACCCCCCCTTGATGCGTTGCTCTACCTGATAGCTACAAAGGTTCTGCTCCAGTGGCTCCCTAACCACCAACATCGCATTACTGCTTGTAGGCCAGTGTTCAACATTAATTTGGCTGCGCTTAAATGCCGGTTGTCCTGAGGTGGGATCAAACTCTGGCGCGACCAACTTACCAACACAACCTTGGTTACTGTTACTCAACGACCAGTGAATTGGCATAAATACGCTGGCACGTTGTTGCATATCACTTAATTTGACCCGCGCGAGCATTTCTTCGTTATGAGAACTCAATCGAGCCAATTCACCGTCTTTTATCCCCAATGCAGCACCATCAATAGTATTTATTTCTACGACTGGCTCTGGCTGATGATTAGTCAACTTATATGCTTTACCACTACGCGTTTGGGTGTGCCATTGATCGCGATTACGCCCAGTATTTAGCACAAACAATTTGCTATCTAAGCTTGATAATTGATTACTACACGCCGTAATTTTTGGCGATTTATCGTTATGAAAATATTGATTGTCGGCGAAGAAAGTCTGATCATTGAGGCGGCGTGGTGTACCACTTGGTTGCGGCCATTGTACCGGCAGCCACTGCTGATATTGCTTATTGGTTATTTCACTAAACTGCGAGATATCAAAACCACGTGTACCATTATTTTCTAATCCTGAGAGACGCGCATGCTCTTTGAAAATGTCAGACTGCTGCTCATAGCTAAATTGTTTGACAAAGCCCATACGCTTAGCGACTTCACAGATGATCCACCAATCGGGCTTAGCTTCGCCGTAAGGTTCCAAGAAGCTGCGTTGTAATGAAATACGGCGCTCGGAATTTGTCACCATGCCGCTTTTTTCCCCCCAGCCCTGAGCTGGTAAGATAACATTAGCATAATCAAGCGTATCGTTACTGGCTACACAATCACTCACCACCACTAATGGACAAGCTTCGAGCGCCTGACTCACTGTGTCATGATCTGGCAAACTGACCATTGGATTCGTTGCCATGATCCAGATAGCTTTAATTTTTCCTTCTTTAACAGCTTCGAACAATTCAACCGCTTTAAGACCTGGTTTCGTAGCAAGGTTATCTGTTTGCCAGAACTCAGACAGTGGCTGTAGCATTTGTGTATCTGCAAACTCAATATGCGAGGCCAAGGTATTTGATAGCGCGCCGACTTCTCGTCCGCCCATCGCATTTGGCTGACCGGTTATTGAGAAAGGACCACAGCCTTGTTTGCCAATTTTTCCACTAGCAACGTGACAATTTAATATCGCGGCAACTTGTTTAGTGCCTTGGGTCGACTGATTTATCCCTTGTGAGAATAAGGTGACAACTTTGTCACTTTGACTGAACAAACTAAAGAATTTCGCTAGTTGCTCTTCCGTCAAACCAATATCGGCCAGTTCAGCTTGAGAACCCTGTGCAGCGGCTAACGCCTCAGAAATTCCAGGTAGTGATAAATCTAGTTGCTCTTGTTGAGCCATGTAATTGAGCAAACCATTAAATAGCACGAGGTCGCCGCCGGGCTTTATCGGCAAATGTAAATCAGCCAACTCTAATGATGCTGTTGCGCGCGGATCGATAACGATAACTTTAAGCTCAGGACGGCGCTCTTTCTCTTCGCGGATGCGCTGGTAAATGACCGGATGACACCAAGCGAGATTAGAACCGGTGATCACGATGACATCGCTTTTCATAATGTCAGAATAACTCAGCGGCACAATATCTTCACCGAACACCTGTTTATGACCAGCGACTGCTGATGACATACACAGACGTGAATTGGTATCGATATTCCCGGTACCAATAAAGCCCTTCATTAATTTATTAGCGACATAATAACATTCGGTAAGTAATTGTCCTGATACGTAAAAAGCAACAGAATCCTTACCGTATTTTTCGATGGTACGGTTAAACTCACTCGCCACATAATCAAGCGTTCTTGGCCAAGTTTGCGAGTGACCGTTAATGGTTGGCGTGCTAAGGCGATTATCGTTCTCTAACGTTAGCCCTAAATTTTTACCCTTGATACACAGCTTGCCAAAATTCGCTGGATGATATTTATCACCATTAACGACAACACCATTGTTAGTGGCACTGACTTCGACACCACAACCAACCCCACAGTATGGACAGGTTGATTTAACACTGTTTTTTTTCAGTTGTTCGTTAGGTACCGCTGCTAAGCTTTGGGTCATCTTGACGCACTCATATAAAACTATCTGACAAGATTAAAGCAAAGGTTAAGCCAATAGGACAAAATGAACATAAAGATATGATATTAAATAAAAAAACAGCAACCCATCTCTTCTACCTAGTATTAATAGACCACTATTGCACAACTTGGGGGCGTATTTTGATTGCTAATAGTGCACCGACAAAGGTACTCTCTATTTTATTTAATTGAAGAGTTACTTCGTGTTACCTCAAATTCGTAAAACACTGATGTTATCGATATTCGCCTTCCCAGGGGCTGGGCATATATTTTTAAATTATCGCGTTCGGGCCATAGTCTTTTTAAGCCTTTTCTCGGTCGACGCGAGTATTATTGTTTATAACATAATGCAAAAAGCACAAGCGGTTGCAGATCTGATTGCCACCAGGCAGATCCCGATTGATATATTAAGCATTAATGCACGAATTCTTGCGCAACCTGACGCTTTTAGTCCATTAATCTTAAGCATCGCGACATGGGGAGCAGCTATTATTTGGTTAGTATGTATTGTTGATAGCTACCAATTGGCGAAGAGTCAATTTGGCGTTGACACCGAATGAGCCAAGTGATTGTCTGAATCAAAGCTATAATTGATTTAATATACTCACTCGGCGAAAAATAGTGCGAAATCTATTCATACTCTTAATATTGATGTGGACATCAACCCTAGCCAACGCTAATAAGGTTATTTTAGTCCATAGCTATCATCATGATTATCCTTGGGTAGGTGAGTATCGTAGTGGATTTGTCAATACATTAGAGAAAGCTCAATTACTTGAATATGATATGGACACTAAAAGACAGCCGTTCGAGAAGTTCCCACTAATCACTCGTAATACCTTAGAGTTCATTGACAAGCATCTTCCTGATGTCGTTGTACTAGCAGACGATAACGCCCTAAACATGTTGGGTTCTGCGCTAATAAAAAAGAAAATACCTATTGTATTTCTTGGAATAAACAACAATCCAAGGCAGTATATTCCATTAGGAAAGCACGTCACGGGCGTTCTGGAGCGACCACTGATTAAGCGCTCAATCGCGTCCTTAAAGAAGATTGACCCAAACCTTATCAAGGTAAAGGTAGTCACTGATGCTACTGTCACTTCCAATGCCATTATTGAAACCGTTTTTCAAAATAATCGATCCCAAGATATTCAAGGGATCCAAGTTGATATCATCTCTACTCGTACGCTAGGCGATTGGAAAAACGAAGTATTAATCAGTAAAAACCAAGGTTATCAAGCGCTTTTTATGGCGGTATATGCACGTTTAGAGCAAGTTAACACACAACACCAAGGTGTAGATGAAATAAGCCAATGGACCAGTACCAACAGCCCTATTCCTGTTTATGGTTTTTGGGCATTCTCGGTAGCAAAGGATAAAGCCATTGGCGGGCTGTTAATAAGCGGGTTTCATCAAGGTATTGAAGCAGCATCAAAGGTTAATTTTTTCCTAAAAAATGGTTACTTCACCCGTATTAGCACTCCTCAGCGTGGCCAATACATCTTCAGCCAACATCAGCTAAAACGATGGAATATCACTCTCCCCAAAATGATATTGGATCAAGCTATTTTGATCGATTGATCATTATATTCTCCCCTTTCTGCTTCTATTACAGCTGCACCCAAAATGTGCACTTAGTGAGTTAATGTTGTGCATCACTTTGTTTAACCCGGTAGTAACAGTCGCTTACCCTCACAACAAAAAACAAACAAAGACATTAAATATCATATGGATACAACTTTGTTTTCAGCTATTCACCAGTGTGGTATTAACCTTGCGATAGCCAGTGCAATAAATATAAAATGAAACAGGTGAGCAGCATGAGCAAGCAGAAAATAGTCGTTGTTGGCAACGGTATGGTCGGACACCACTTTATCGACCAACTCGCAACAAACCACGGCGATGATTATCAGATCGTTACTTTTAGTGAAGAATCGCGCTTGGCTTATGACCGCGTGATGTTAACCAGCTATTACACCGGAAACACTGCCGATGATTTAGCATTAACGACACCTGATGCATACGATGCCCAAGGCGTTGAATATTACGTCAACGAGCAAATCACCGGTCTTGACCGTGAAAACAAAGAAGTACAAACCGCTTCTGGCAAGAAAGTAAGCTACGACAAACTTGTCTTAGCTACAGGCTCTTTCCCGTTCGTACCACCAGTACCAGGTAAAGACCAGCCGCATATTCATGTTTATCGTACCCTCGATGACTTAGACCAAATTGCAGAATCGGCCAAAACATCAAAAATTGGTGTCGTTATCGGTGGTGGCCTACTGGGTCTTGAAGCGGCAAACGCTATCAAGCAACTTGGCCTTGAAACCCATGTTGTTGAATTTGCACCACGCCTAATGGCGGTGCAGCTAGATCAAGATGGCGGTAATTTATTACAAAGCAAGATTGAAGATCTTGGTGTTGCGGTTCATACCGAGAAAAACACCAAAGAAATCGTTAAAGGCGAAACTTGTCGTTACCGCATGAACTTTGCTGACGGCTCGCACCTTGAAACAGACACTATTGTTTTCTCAGCTGGTATCCGTCCACAAGACGCCCTAGCAAGAGAAAACGGCATAACCCTTGGTGAGCGCGGCGGTATTGCGATCGACAACCAATGTTTAACCAGCGACGAAGATGTTTACGCCATTGGTGAATGTGCCCTGTGGGATAACAAGATTTTCGGTCTTGTAGCACCTGGCTATGCCATGGCTAAAGCCGCGGTAAGCCATTTAACCGGCGGCGAAAAAGAATTTTCCGGCGCCGACATGAGTACTAAATTAAAACTACTCGGCGTTGAAGTGGCGAGTATTGGCGACGCGCACGGTAACACGCCTGATAGCCAAAGCTACAGTTTCGTTGATTCCGCTAATGGCTTGTACAAGAAAATTGTCATGAGTAGCGATGGTAAAATCCTGCTCGGCGCCGTGTTAGTGGGAGATAGCAGCGATTATGGACAATGGCTACAACTTGCCCTTAACAAAATTGAACTGACTCACCCACCGGAATATCTATTACTACCAGAAATGGATGGTGAAGGTGGTGCGGTAGGCGGCGGTGTTGATGCACTTCCTGCGACAGCGCAAATATGTTCTTGTTATGACGTCACTAAAGCGGATATCTCGAATGCCGTTGCCGATGGTGCAATCGATATTGGCGCAATCAAGTCTTGTACTAGTGCCGGCACAGGTTGTGGTGGTTGTGTACCATTAGTGACTCAGGTAATGAACAGTGAACTGACCAAACTTGGCGTAAGTGTAAACAACGACATTTGTCGTCACTTTAGTCATTCTCGTGAAGAGCTGTTCGACATTATCCGCGTTAAAGAAATCAAAACGTTTGAAGCATTGCTTGAAGATTGCGGTCAAGGCGGCGGTTGTGAGCTGTGTAAACCTGCAGCGGCCAATATGTTTGCTTCATTATGGAACGATCATGTCCTAAACGAAGAACTTGTTAGCCTGCAAGACACCAACGATAACTTCCTAGGGAATATGCAAAAAGATGGTACTTACTCTATCGTACCGCGTATTCCAGGTGGTGAAATCACCCCAGACCATTTAATTCTCATTGGTGAAATAGCCAAAGAGTATAACCTTTACACTAAAATTACCGGTGGTCAGCGTATCGATTTATTCGGCGCACAACTTCATCAATTACCCGATATCTGGGGAAAAATGGTTGATGCCGGTTTAGAAACAGGCCATGCCTACGGTAAATCATTACGTACTGTTAAATCTTGTGTTGGTAGCACATGGTGTCGTTACGGCGTGCAAGATAGCACCTCAATGGCGATTGATATTGAAAAGCGCTATCGCGGTGTCCGTTCACCTCATAAAGTGAAGATGGCTGTTTCTGGCTGTGCGCGTGAGTGTGCAGAAGCGCAAAGTAAAGATTTCGGTATTATCGCCACCGATAATGGTTGGAACCTGTATGTGTGTGGTAACGGCGGTATGCGTCCACGTCATGCCGACCTGTTTGCTAGCGATATCGATGATGCAACACTAATCCGTTACATCGACATCATCTTTATGTTCTACATCCGTACTGCAGATCGCTTACAACGTACATCAGTTTGGATGGAAAACCTTGAAGGCGGCCTAGACTACCTAAAAGAAGTGGTGATTGAAGATAAACTCAACATCAATGATGAACTGCTAAGCCAAATGGAACATCTAATCGACACTTACCAATGTGAGTGGAAAACAACGATTAACGATCCACAGAAACTTAAGCGTTTCAGTCACTTTATTAACAGTGACAAAGTTGATGAAAATGTAATTTTCACTGATGTTCGTGGCCAAATTTCGCCAAGCGACAAATTTGACCTAGCTACCGAAGTATAATTTTAGAGAGTATTTATGATGACAACAGCACTAGAAAACAATTGGATTGATATTTGTTCACTAAGCGACATTCCACCAAACACCGGTGTGTGTGCCGATCTAGACGGTCAACAAGTCGCCATTTTTCATCTCAAGACGGCAAGCAATGACAGCCAAGTGAAAGCCGTTAGCAACTTTGACCCGTTTTCACGCGCGAACATCTTGTCGCGTGGCTTGATCACTGAAACAGAAGATAGTCACTTTGTTGCGTCGCCATTACTAAAGCAACAATTCTGTTTAACGACAGGTCATTGTGAGTTAGATGAAAGCAAAAACATTGCAACCTATGCAGTAAGAATTGACGCTGGTTCAGTTCAGCTCCAAGGGCTATAGCGATAACAATCACGTTGTTTAGGCAACGTGACTCTTATTCGTTACTATAAAATATATAAAGTTGAATGTACGATAGCGTCATTCAACTTTTTTGTTTCTACTTCAACACGTTTAGCTGTTAAGGATCACCATGTCATCACCTAGCAATAATTTGAGCATTAGCTTTGGCGGTCATTCCACCAAAGGTAAAAAGGTCGAAAACCAAGATGCCTTTGCACTTAAAACAACTAAAGGTGCTGAATTAGAACTCAAAGGACATATTGCTGTTATTGCAGATGGTGTATCAAGCGCAAATTTTGCGGCGAAAGCCAGTCAAATGAGCGTAATGCATTTCATTGAGGAGTATTTAGCTACCCCACATACATGGTCCGTCGAAAAATCGGCTAAAAGTGTACTTTCGTCCCTCAATAATTGGCTTTATGCTCGGCAAATGGTTAACACTGAACAAGGTGATTATGAACAGTGGCTCACCACATTTTCAGCGCTAATCATGCGCGAAGACCGTGCCCATATATTTCATGTTGGTGATTGCGAAATCGTCAAGATTAATAGCCATGGTTATCAAGTCCTGACCAAAGAACACTCTGCCCCTAATGGCATGCTCGAACGCGCGCTTGGCGCCAGCAAGAAATTAGAGCTGGATGTCTCTTCTACCGACTTGGATATTGACGACATATTAATGCTTAGTTGCGACGGCGTGTTCTGCCATATCAAACCTAAGCAAATTAGAGAAATTATTAGCGCACAACCTGATCTGGAAAAAGCTGCAAAGCAAATTGTTGAGTTAGCGCTGGAACAAGGCTCAGTCGATAACCTAACTTGCTTGTTGGTACGAATAGATCAATTGCCTAAGCAAGCTTTTAATCAGCTATTGTTTACTCGCAAGCAACAAGTTATTCCACCAGCGATGCCTGTTGGCGCTAAACTTGATCATTTTGAGATTTTAGACACCATAGATCAAAGTGCCCGTTCGCATATCTACTTAGCGAAAGACCTCGAGCATGACAAGCTAGTGGTGATCAAAGCACCATCAATGAACTTTAGCGATGACAATGACTATATCGAAGCCTTTATCAAAGAAGGTTGGATTGGCGACAAAGTTAATCACCCTGCCGTGATGAAAATAATCTCACAAGAGCCACTGAGCAAGTTTCTTTATCATGTTTGTCAGCATGTCACCGGGCAAACTGTGTTGCAATGGTTTAGCGCTAATCCCAAACCATCGCTTGGCGATGTCCGAGATATTGCGACCCAAATAGTAACGTCGCTACGCGCACTACAGCGCAATGATGTTACCCATGGCGACATTAAACCGGACAACTTCATGATTGATTCACATGGCCGCGTGACCTTGATTGATTTAGGCAGTTGTGAAGTGGGGGCGATGAATCAAGGCAGCAATAGGCCCCTTGGCACTCTCACCTATAGCGCACCAGAGCGTTTTTATGGCCTGCCTAATACTAGCCAATCAGACCTATTTTCAGTCGGTGTCCTGATTTATCAGATGCTGTGTGACCAACTGCCTTTTAAGGAAATAACTAATCCCGAAAAAGCGCCTCAAGCTTACAATCAATGGCGATACCGCCCAATTAAGAGCTTTAGAAAAGACATGCCTGACTGGTTAGATGTCGTGCTGTCCAAAGCCTTAGCACCGGATCCTGCCAATCGATACAGCCATTACTCCGAGTTCATGAGTGATTTAAACGCCCCACAAGACAGTGTATTGGCCAGCCCTGCTAAGCGACCATTAGTCGAGCGAGATCCAGTGAAATTCTGGCAAACAATTAGCTTTATCTTATTTATTGCATTAATCGCCAGCTTATTCACTTAGTGCTTTTGGCCATAGCATTGCAATTGATTGAAAATGCGTTACATTTAATACCAATTTAACACTAAACGGATTTAACATGGCCTCAGAATCTAACTCAGTAAAAAGCATTCTCTATGCACTCGTCGCTAATGGTGCAATTGCCATCGCTAAATTATTTGCCGCAATCTACACAGGTTCAGGCTCAATGATGGCAGAAGCCGTACATTCAGCGGCTGATTGCTCTAATCAAGGGTTGTTGCTATTAGGGCTTAAAAAAGCCAAAAAGCCACCTTCGATGGAACATCCACTAGGTCACGGCAAAGAAATTTATTTTTGGTCGTTCATCGTCGCAATCATGCTATTTAGTGTCGGCGGGATGTTCTCTATTTATGAAGGGTGGCACAAGCTAGGTAGTGATCAACCATTATCTAATCCGTGGATTGCGGTTGGTGTATTAGTCTTTGCGATTGCCGCAGAAGGCGGTTCATTGTGGGGCTGTATTGTTGAAATTAATAAGTCACGTGGTGACAGAACCATGTGGCAATGGTTTCGTCAAAGCCGCCAGAGTGAATTAGTGGTCGTGTTTGGGGAAGATGTTGCCGCGCAAGCAGGCTTAGTCTTCGCATTAGGGGCGATAGGACTAACTATGATCACAGGTAATCCAATATATGATGCCATCGGTTCAATTGTGATCGGGGTCTTATTAATTATCATCGCGGTGCTGATAGCCCGTGAAGTAAAAGAGTTATTGATTGGTCAAGGGGTCGACCCTCTCGTTGATAAAGAGATGCGCGAGTTTTTAAAACAACAGTCCCAAGTAGCTCAGGTATATAACCTATTAACACTACAACTTGGTAATGATGTCATGGTCGCGATAAAAGCCCAAATGCCTAAAGGTCTATCGGGTCAAGAGCAGGTCGACGCCATTAATCAAACGGAAGTGGCCTTTAAAGCACAATTCCCACAAGTTCTGTGGCTGTTTTTCGAGCCTGACTGCAAAGATTAATTGCGTATTACTGACTAAGCGCCAATGTTAACTTGTCGCTTAGTATATTAAGGCACCGTGTCCTTGCCTCGACAGTTGCCCAGGCAATATGCGGTGTAACAATCAAATTATCACCACAATAATCGAGTAAGACATTACCATTAACGGGAGGCTCTTGTGATAATACATCTAATGCTGCCCCCGCTATCGTGCCATTGGTTAACGCGTTAACCAGCGCCGCTTCGTCAATTAAACCACCACGAGAAGTATTGATTAAGAGGGCTGTCGGTTTCATTTTCTGTAACGCTGCACCGTTAATCATTTCAATATTATTTTCATCTAACGGGCAATGTAAACTCACTACATCGCACTTTTCAAGCATCTCGTTAAAGGCAACACGCCCAGCTCTAACCACTGACGCGTTCGGTCGCTCAGAGATAATAACATCCATACCAAATGCTCGGGCAACATGTGCTGTGGCTTGACCCAGGCTGCCATAACCAATCACACCGAAGGTTTTTCCATGTAGCTCCATCATTGGATAATCAAGATTGCAAAAATAGCTACTTTGTTGCCAGCCTTTACTCGCTATAAATTGACGATACTGTTGTACTTTACCGGCCAATTGAAGCAATAAACTAAAGCAATGTTGTGCGACGGCTGGGGCGGCATAGCCTTGGACGTTAACAATTTTAATGCCTAACGTTGCCGCGCAATCATGATCAATATTATTGGTGCCTGTCGCTGTCACTGCCACTATTTTCAATTGCGGTAGCGACGATAATGTTTGCGCATCGAGGATGACTTTATTAACGATAACCACATCAGCATTAATACATCGCTCATTAATTTGCTCAGGCGAAGTATGCTCAAAGGATTGCCAAGCATTAAACAATCGAGAAATGGGGCTCAGTGAAATATCACTTCCCATGGTTTGTGCATCTAAAAAAACGGCGCTGGTCATATGCGACTATCTACCCATAATCTAATTTTGCTGTTAGTCTACCTGTAACTAAGGCTCAACTCTAGCAATCGCATCATGGTTTTTAAGCGTAATAAAGACAAAAAAGATTACAGTAACTGCCCGCGATGCAAGAAAATCAGGGCATTGGTTATTTGGGCTATCTTGATGTTTGTCTTCTATCATTTTTATAGTCAATAATGTTACAAAGCACTGTTGTTAATTAAATATAACGATATAATGACTTTTTTACTCGACTCAGCTCAAGGGCACAAATAAAAATTATGTGGACTGACATCTCGTCATTTGGCGCCGCCGTTTTTTACAGCATAAGTTTAGCCTTAGTATTACGTGGGCTATTTCAACATGTCGCCATTAATGAGCAACTAATTTTCGGTTTAGCCACCATCGGTGTTGGCTTTCATGCCATTAGCCTAGGAACCACGATCCTCGCTACCGACGGTCAAAACATGAGTATCCTGATTGTAGCCTCAATTGTCAGTTGGCTTATTACGACGATGCTTACTATCGCAATCAGAAAGTTTGCCATCATCACCTTGCTCCCTGTCGTTTACGGTTTTTCATTATTAGCGGTGTTAGGTGTGTGGCTCATTCCATCAAGCTATATCACTCATTTTGAGACTCACCCCGAAGTGCTTATCCATATTTGCCTAGCATTAAGTGCTTATAGTACCTTGGTGATTGCTGCATTTTATGCCATTCAATTAAACCTGATTAACAATCGTCTTAAGAGTAAAAAGCTTAACTTGGCCACATCCCCATTACCGCCTTTAATGACGGTTGAAAAGCAGCTGTTTCAACTGGTCATCGCCGGCTTGATGCTGCTAACACTATCGTTAGTGACAGGATTTTTCTTTCTCGAGGATATGCTCGCGCAAGGTAAAG
>Ga0209396_1002805_pt1 | contig 18067 bp, 21 predicted proteins | sample GOMGulsemesocosm_6_FD_184638 | JGI IMG/M metagenome (GOLD analysis project Ga0209396, IMG submission 184638) | Methane-oxidizing microbial communities from mesocosms in the Gulf of Mexico - GOM8C Gulf of Mexico (SPAdes) (version 2) | ecosystem: Environmental > Aquatic > Marine > Cold seeps...
AAACTTACTTTTATTGCCTACAACCCAGATAAACTGGCTACGGGAACGACTGCGGATCCAATGACAACTCACGGCGGTACTTTTACTGGCGGTTTGTCGCAGCATCTTTTTCACCGTCTGCAAGCCGTCTTCAGTGATAATGGTTTGCCACGTATTGTCACCAATGCGATTGGCAAAGGCGTCTAACACCCGCCGCGTTTTCTTTAGCGCATTCTTTTCGCATTGTGAAACAAAGGTCACCATCATTGTGTTTTCACCTCTGTTTCACCTTCCCCTTGCAATGCCACTCTTTTCACCTGCTCAAACATAAAGTCCAAGGCTTTGTGATCGGTAAAGGCTTGTAAAATTTGAGTACGAAATTCTTGCTCAGTGAGGTTTTCTTTGGCGCAAATAAACGCCCAAGGTAAGACGATGGCGTCTTTGATTAAGTCTGCAATATCAAATACTAAGGCACCACGGCGTGTTTTTCCGTGCATCACAGCAAAACCATGAGGGATACCTAAAACCCATAAGGTACAGGCAGCTAAACCATAAGCGAGATAATTACCGTGATTGAGAAAGTCGTTAGCTTTGTCGGTAGACTGATGCTGGCGCTTAAAATCAGACGTATTGGTTATATTGGCGGCAAATTTGTAGAGCTGCTTGGTCAGTTGGGCTTCGGTTAACAGTAGATCCGACGGTTTGGTGGCGGTAACCATGCGTTCATCAAAACGCTGTAATGCAACCTCGATATCATTGTCGCTCGTCGTAAAACCTTCTAATTTTAGCTCTCTGTCCTTCCCCCAAACACGGTGTAAAAATTCGATCCTTGCTTGTTGGAATTGCTTGGCCGCAGTCAGTCGTTTATCATCGTCAAACCAAAATGACATCCAGCCTTGTAAATATTCAGTCGGACGATATTCACTTTGTGGGGTAAACCATTCAATGGCATTACCCATATATAACGGCGTACCACCGCCGCCTGAAAAACCTATCAATACGCCAGCTTGTGCTAACATTCTTACCGCCGCTTGCGTTATCGAGGTGCCATTACCCAATAACAGCACTGTGGTATTCGCAATAGGAATATTAAAATATTGATGTTCTTTTTTAGCCTCAGTTAAATACAGCACGCGGCCGTCTTTTTGCATCACACGGCAATATTCAAGGTAATAGATGTTGGCTCGTTTGGAGTGCAAAATACTTTTTAGATCTGATGGTGATAAGTCTTTCATTTGCTGTACCGAACCTTGTCTGTCTTGATGACGCGTGTTGACTATTGCTTTAGTTGTAGCAATTAAAAACCTTATATAACCCTTTCTCAACACTGTATTTTTCAACATGTAAACAATGTTTACATGTCTCGATTATGCGTGTCAGGGTAAATAGGGCGCTATCTGTTTTTGTGATTCAGGTGTGAGAATGATTTGCTGTGCTTCGGCTTGATTCTGATAGCTGTCGAGGTGTAAGCGTTTCAATAAATAATTGACTAAAGCCGCGGTGGTTATAATGTGCTTTTCACCGTCTTCCATTTGATAATCGAGCGCAATAACCCGCTGTTGGCTAGGGCTTAAACGAGGATCAGGTTTAATGGTGATAGTAAGCTGATGATGCCAGATATCGTCCATTGCTGCGGTGTTTGTAGCTGGCCCTTCAAACACGGCTACGCCATTAAATCGTGATAATGAAAAATCTCGATAGGCTTGGTTTTTATTGCAGTAGGCTCTAACATGCCAGCGTAACCCGTCAAAAATAAGGGCATGTGGCTGAATGATACGATCAAGATACTCGGGGGCGGATAACGACATATAGCCAATATCAATTTGCTGATTTTCTCGGATTGCACGTAAAATAGGACGAACAAATTGCGGACAGACGTTGCGCATTGGCACTTCAACTTCATAAAAGGGAAACTGCTGTTGGTTAATGTTACAGTCGTTATGTTGAGATTGAAAATAGCGTAAGTAGTTGGAGAACTGACTAGTATCATACACAGCTTGGAAAAGCTCAGTCGGTACATGACCTTTCAAGGAGGCATCATAGGTAAGGTTATTGGGATTCGCACTAATGTATTTCTTGATTTCATTGCTGGCAGCTTGGCGACTTAAGCCAAAGTATGCGCAAAGATGACTCGCATTAATACGTCCTTCCCACCACACTATCTGCTCTATATATATTTGTCTTTCAAGTGTTGTCAGTTTTTTATTCACGCGTACACCCTTTATTTAATTCAGAATGTATTATGCCAAATTTTAAAGCTACATATATAAATGTAGGTAACAAAATAAGATCATTTCTTTCAACGGTTCTAATTACAGTGTTTGCAAAGGCCTAAACCGTCAAACATCGCTGTGTATAACGCTACACTATTGTTCACTGATAATCGGTGCAAGGTATAACCGCTCAGTGCGTTGCAGCGAAAAGAGTTAAATATAAATAAGCAGTTAGTTAATACTGTCTCTTTTGTTAGTTAACATTGTATCTTTTGCTAGTTAACATTGTATCTTTCGCTACTTTCTATATTATGCCTTAAACTACAAGGCACTAGCCGTTTATAACACTGGAATTATGTCAGTATATAAACGCGGCGTAGGCCAATTCTCACCTTTACTAGCTTGCTAAGGCACAGAGGACACAGATGAACGATAATTTTGATATTGCAGTAATTGGGTTAGGCGTCATGGGCGCTAACATGGCATTGAATTTAGCAGAGCGCGGATTTTCTGTTGCTGCATTTGATATTAACGCAGATCGTCGCAGTAATATCGTAGAACGCCACCAGCCTTTAACTGCAGCAAACCTCATCGCTGTAGGTGACCTTACCGAATTAATTAAATCGCTAGCAACACCACGTCGCATTGTATTATCAGTACCCGCTGGCCCTATCGTGGATGCTATTTGCCAAGATTTAATGGCTGCAGGCTTAGAAGCTGCGGATATCGTTGTTGATACTGGTAACAGCCAATGGCGTGACTCTATTGCGCGTGCAGAATCTTACACCGGTAAATTTAACTTCTTTACTTGCGCTATTTCTGGCGGTGAAGTGGGCGCACGTTTCGGCCCTTCATTAATGCCAAGTGGCGACAAAGCAGCATGGGAATGGTTAAAACCTATGTGGCAAGCGATGTCAGCAAAAGTAGATCCTGCAACAGGTATCGAAATTGCCCGCACTCAAGTAGACCAGCCATTACCTGAAGGTGAACCTTGCGCTGAATATATTGGTCCAATCGGTTCTGGTCACTTTGTAAAAATGGTCCATAACGGTATCGAATATGCCGATATGCAAATGATTGCTGAAATAGTCCAATTCATGCGCCAAATCCTAGGTATGAGCGCTGTTGAAGTAGGTGAAATATTCACTCAGTGGAACAAAGGCAAACTACAAAGCTACCTCATTGAGATCACAGGTAACATCTTAAAAGTAGTTGATGAAACAACGGGTGAGCCAATGGTTGATGTGATCATGGACCAAGCCGGCCAAAAAGGCACAGGTAACTGGACAGCACGTGAAGCACTAGAGCTTGGCGTTCCGGCCAATGCCATTGCTGAATCTGTATTTGCACGTTGCCTAAGTACGCAAAAAGCTATTCGTCAAATTGGCGCAGTGAAGCTTTCAGGTCCAACAATTAGCCTCGAAGAGCGTTCACACTGGATTGAAAAACTCGCTGATGCATTGTACTGCTCAAAAATTTGCAGTTATGCACAAGGTTTTGAATTGATGTCTGCAGCCGAGAAAGAGCATAACTGGACATTAGATTACGTAGCAATTGCTAAGATCTGGCGTGCGGGTTGCGTTATTCGAGCTCATTTCTTGGATGACATTGCTAAAGCTTACCAAGCTGAGCCTGAGTTATTGAACTTGATGTTAGCTGAACGTTTCACTAATACATTAGCTGATAGCCAAATGGCATGGCGTGAAGTATTAGCAAAAGCGATTATGCAAGGCATGCCTATGCCATCAATTAGCGCAGCAATGAGCTATTACGATTGTTACCGTGAAGCGGATTCTTCAGCAAGCTTAATTCAAGCAATGCGTGACTACTTCGGTGGCCATACTTACCGTCGTAAAGATCAAGATGCAGAAACCAGTTATCATCTTGATTGGCACTTCGGCAGTGGCGAGCATATCGCTAATCACTAAAACTCTCTGAGTTTTCGTTGATGAAATAGATTTAGAAATAGTAAAGCCAGTGTTGATAGCACTGGCTTTTTTGTTTTTGATATGTTTTAAACTCAAGGCTAAAGCGATAAATTGCAAGAAAGCTATAAATGATGTTGATGTCGCCTTGATAAGGCACTGTTCCCGCAGGGCGAATAACATTAGCAAGATCCTGCTGTTTCGCTGCGCAGCTAATTAATACCGCCAGAGATATTAACCCTGATTTATTCGTCAAGAAAACAGGTTCCACAGCGTACACGAGTCGTGATTGATTACCTGCTTAATGCAAAGATGTTTATTAGCTAGATAGAAAAAACCGCTCAAGCAATTCAATCACTTGAGCGGCTGTAAAGTTTTACCAGCGTGAACAAAAGTTACTGCGCTTTAGTCACTCTTTGCTGTACTAACGATGTTTGCTGATCTTTTAAATGCTTAGGATGATAAGGTCCGGCAGGAATAGTCCAAGCAAAGCGGCCATTAGCCTGTTTCGCATAGGTCGTATAATCTGCAGCAGCCGTATTAATTGCCGTAACAATCGCATTAGCAATCAATCCAGCCAAACCACCACCAGAGTTATTACCTGCTAAATTAACCACTACAGTACCGTTATATTGCCATAATACTTCTGAGGTCTTAGTCGACTTAATTTCAGCATCAATTGATACTGTTAATGTCGAAGCAACGACTGTGTATGAGGTATCCCATTTCTGGATCTTGGTGAACATAACTGCGTCCGCACCAAAATATTCTTGGAATTTACCCAGTGGCATATCATAAACTAGCTCAGAGTCATAAATACCTTGTTGCTTTAGTACTTCCGCAGTCAATTGATACGGGAAAATATAAAAACCTTGCAACGCCATTGGGATCTCAATGGTTGTCGCGTAGTAATCCTTTGCGTCAGCAGCAGTACTCAGGTTAATCGGCGGCATGATCAACAGCGACTTAGGTTTTTCGGTATACATCCCCGGAAATTCTTCTGCTTTAGTGACGTATTTAGGCGGTGTCGCACAACCACTCAAAATACCTGCAGACAATATCGTAACAACTACGAACTTAAATAAACGACGTGACATTACAGCTATCCTTGTTTTTCAACTTTTCTAATTAAGTTATTCATGAACTTACCCGCTTCCGGATACGCTTCTTTTTCAGCTTGAAAAAAGAATACGGCTTTTTCATTGTTATTTGCTTGCAGGTAAATATACCCAAGATTGGCAAATACACCCGGTGGTACACGCAGTTTATCAGTCTTAGAATCACTAATGATCTCTTCTAGCGTGCTTTTCCACTCTAGCGAAGTATCCGCATTAGCTTCCTTTTTCATTGCATAATAACTTTCAGAATAGGTTCCATAGTTATACATAGAACTCTTCGTTGTTGCGCAACCTGTCGCCATTACAGCCAACATCATTATCATAGGTAATTTAAACTTCATCCTACTGTTCTTCCCTTATTGTAGTTTTGGTATAAAGAATTCTTTCTCGTGGCCATCACCAAGCAGTACGTCACGCTTAACTAGCTCTTTATTGTCACGTTTAATAACAATTAAATGCTTACCCGGCAGCACACGGTATTGGTTTTTGTTGCCCGTTTTACTTACCGTAAACGGGGTTAAATCATCAATGTAAACTTGCACACCTTCTGCTTCACCGGTGAAGTACAGGTAAGCAACGGGTTCTGATGTTGCAACGCCAGCGTTATAACCACATGCAGAGATCAAACTGATGAATAACAATACAATCATCTTTTTCATTGTTTAGCCCTTCTTCATTTCTTGAATGTACAGGTTTGAAAAGTCTTGCGACTCTATGTAAGTGGTAATATTGCCTTGAGTCAGTTGACCAATTGAAACTTCAGATTCTGGCGTATCGCCAAATGACGTAAGCACTTCAAGCATACCAAGCTGCTTTCCAGGTAAGGTGATGTACATGCCTGTTTGCGGATTTTTGACTTTTTTACCTTGTTGCATGATGGCAAATTCAGTGCCAGCAGTGATATTTTGCGACTTGCCACCCGAGATGATCAAGTTGCCATCTTCAGTTGCTAACACGTAAGAACGCCAAGGTTTATCTAACATATTTTCTATTACGTTTGATGCTAAATCTGTAATAGCAACATTCAGTACCTTGTCGTTTAATGAACCGTCATAACCGGCTTTATTACCCACACCGAATACAGAACCAGCTTCAGAATACGCTATGCCTTTACCACTTTCAGAGTAAATAATTTGCCCTGTCGTCACATCGATTAAGCGGATCTGTACAGTGGCGTTGGCTTCTTGTTTTTTAACGCGCGAGAAAATACCCACATCACTCACTTCTTTACGGCCAAATTCAGTGATTGAACCGACAATGATAAAGTCTGCCGCATTTTTCAGTGTCGGACTGCCACCCATGGCTAGCTCTTTTTGGATTTGAGCCAGATCAGCACGTTCTAACATAATGAATTTGTCAGTTTCAAATAGCTTTGCAGACAAAATATCCATCGCTTGTTTACCGATGCGATTATTGTTTTCATCAACGAAGAAACCTTGACCATAAGTGGTCTCATTAGTAAAACGGCCAATAGCCACTTTTCTTTTCAGTGACTTCGAGCTTTTAACTTTTTCAGTCAATGTCTTACTCACTGACTGAGGTTGTATATCTGTTTTAACAACTAACTTTTTGTCTATGGTTGCACAACCAGAAAATAGTGCTGCTATCATAACAATTGGCAATACCCGTTTCATATCATTTCCTTAACGAACAGCATTAAAATAGCCTGGAATTATATCGCAAATAAAACAATCTATTATACTGTTTTAAAAGGTAAAAATAGATTTCACACCTACTTTTGGTAGTTATAGAGTGATTAATCAAAGATAATGCTAAGGATATGAAAGTAAAGCTGTTAGCTCTTAGGAAAGGTGGCGTTGAATGTTGTTACTCCAACGCCCAATACTAAGCTTAATTAAGGTAATTAGCTAACCTAACCAGCCCGTTCGAAACGATACGCCAACCAAAACAAACAAGATTGAAAAGAGCGTCACAGGGACAATGTGCCAAGCCATGTCGACAAGGTTATCAGCAGATAGTTTTGGTACAACACGAAAACGTGCATCAAGTGCGAATAACACAGTAAGGCCAAGCAAGGTAAGTTTAGCGACAATGGCGTGCGCAACAGGGTTGCTAAAATCAAACCACAATGCCACATCAGGCAACATAGTGTAAGCCAGCATCAAGCCAGTTATAATTTGAATAATTAAAGCTGGCATACCGATTTTTTCATAGGCCGATTCAAACTGTTCTAAAGCTTGCGCATCTCGGTGCTTTAACACTCTTGGTAGAATAACGCATGACAAGATAATATGACCACCAGTCCAGATAGTCGCAGCCAAAATGTGTGTCGCGAGTAACAATCCATGCATAGTAAATATCTCTAGGGAAATAAGTTAAATAATAATCAATATCAAAACGTATTTCGATGACAATAGTCAAGCAGTAGCAGACAAAGGCTATTCTAAGATAACCAAGTCATCAATTTGTACATTTGCAGTTGGTTGAAGATCGCTAGTAACAAGTGTTGCTTGCTTGTCATAAACCTTGGTTACTTCAACTTTAGTACGAGCACTGGTTTCTTTCTTACGATTAATCCCAAATTGGTCCACATACCCGCCGCTATGTTTAATCAAAAATGAATCGCCAATTTTCAAGCCGTTATTACTACCAATATTAATACTTAATTCATTACCCGATACGGCGATAACTCGCCCTTCAACTAATTTACATTGCAGGTTCGCATCCAAATCAAATAAAATATCATCAATCATTAATTGCAGTGAATTACCAAACTTAGAACGCCAAAATTTTAACGCATTAGTGTCAACAACACGGTGTTTAGCAAACTCCCATTTAGTTACCTTGCTATAGCTCTTATCAAACAGCAAAGTGCCGTTTAAACCATCAAATACCTGCACATTAATACGAAAATTACGGTCCGGTAAATCATCGGCAAGTAACTTCGCAATACCATTTACTTTCGGCTTTAGCGTAGACAAATCGGTAATAGTTCCAACAATCACATATTGGCTATCTGCTGACTTACTGAGTTGTTTTATTTCCAATGGCGTGGCATCACCACGCAGCGGCAAAGTACTGCCACCAAAGCCAATATTTTTATTAATGAATGCTCGCGCATCAAAAGTCTGGCTATTTTTACGTAAACTCTCATAAAACAAGCGGCTAAACGATTCATTGATACTATAAACGCCGCCATAACTAGCTTGTTCACGATGGGCAATATTAAAACGTAATAGTGAGATGGATTTTTGATAGCCCGCACTTAAGCATTTGTTCCGATCTGGGACGATATCGGTAACAACCATAACGGTTATTTTGTCACCTTTAATCACTTCACTTTTCAAACGAATATCACGTACTTCACCGCCCATTCGTACTTGAAAATTTTCTGATGAGATAATGCCACCATTAAAGGATTGCAAACTCGATACCGAAGCACCTGCATATAACAGAGCTTGCTTTAAAGCATTACGAATGGCCAGTTCTCTCGCTATTTCAACGTCTCTGTCGATAATAATCGCTTCGCCTTCAACTTCAAACCACTCGGCTTGAACAGTAAATGAAAAGCAAGTTAAGGCTATTAATAAAGCTCGTTTTATCATTAACGGAATGTCATTCATTTTTTTAATCATCAGCTCGAATTAAAATATTATTATGTGTAAAGCAATATTTATACCAGATAAATATACACATCACAGTAAAGCTTTTTATTTATACAAGTGATTTTGCTATATTGGCAGTATAATTGCATTTGTTTTAATACCTAAATTTGTATCACGATAACAGGACATTTATATGAAGCGTTTTTTACTACCGATAATTGCGGTTGTGTTGACTTCAGCATGTAGCATGATAGAACAAGCAAATGACTTACTGTTCAGTAAAAAATCAGCCCCTGAAGATAGACAAATTGTCGTTAAACAAGTTATTGTCCAGCCAGTTATGCTGAAAAATGTCAATGTGGCACGACAAATGCAAGCAGACATACCAGTAAGTAATCAGTTTTTAAGTCCATATACCTACCCATATCGCCGTGTAGTATATCCGACGAATCAAAGACGTAATTAATAAGCTAACGATTTTTGTAAAAGCAAACAGCACTTTTGAGGAAGTAATATGAAAAAGGCCATCATAGCTATCAGCCTATTAACAATATTAGGTGGTTGTGCACTTAAGAAGCCAAACAAGGCGCCAGATGCAGAGAAAGAAACACCACCGCATTCATCGTGGGATGGTAACTCTTACGAACCTAAGTATCCGACTAGCTTATTACCTAATCAGCCTATCAACTATACCCAAGAGTTAAGCCTTATTGTACGTGGTTTAGCTGATCAGTTGATCGTCAATGATTTGGCTATAATCCCTAATAATGAACCAATTGCCGTCACTTCATTCGTTAATCTTGACGATCTTTCGACAACAAATTGGCTTGGTCAAACATTAGCAGAATCATTCATTCACGAAATGACTATTCGCCGTGTACCAGTCATTGACTACAAAACGACAGGCACTATTAGCGTCACAGGCCAAGGTGATTTCGTATTTACTCGCGATTGGAAAAAACTACGTAGCCAGCTACCCGTTTCTCGAATTCTTACCGGCACAATGTCGCGTAACAGCGAAGGCGTAATTTTAAACATGCGTGTCATTAATATGGAATCTGGTTTTGTTGAATCAACATCGCAAGGCATTATTCCTAATCACCTAGTAATTGGTGGCTCAAACAGCATGGGACCTTTAGAAGGTCGCGGTCGATATATTTACCGTTCTGGCGCTACACCATCGGTTCGTATTACTAAGTAAGGCTAAATCATGACATCTCTGCGTATATTGTTACTTATTGCTCTTACTTCATTAGGCGGTTGCTCGATGATTGAGAAGCTGATGACCAAAAGCTCTGTGTATGAAATTCAAGAACCTGACCGTTTTCCAGTGCTAAAGGCGATTGGCTATGCAGCCCTTAGCTCACAACCTGGTAATTCGGACAGTGAACGCATGTTAAACGCCATGCGCGCTTCAAAATTAGATGCTTACCGTGAACTTGCCGAACAAGTCAGTGGTCAAGAAATTTACAGTGATACCAACTATCGTTCACGAACTTTGCAAGGTGAAACTATCGAAGCATCGGTATCAGGGGTTATTCGTGGTGCACGAGTAGTACAAACTTACCCAGTTAATGACGATGTTTATGCAACAGAGCTTGAACTAGATTTCAAGAGAGTATTTGACCTTTACGAAAATACTTCATCAATGCCAACTCGAGTAAGAAAAACACGTTACTAATATTTATGTGTAATCTTTAAAAGTTAAGAACTAAAAGTTAGCTTATCGCAGAGCTGAGTTAGAAATAGAAATAGAAATAAAGCATTGATAAAACGCCATTATCTTAACGGATAATGGCGTTTTTTTGACTCAAAAAAATGAAGGCAATCGAAATTACCTTTGAACAGCTTTAATTTACCAACAGCAAACCACTATAAATAACCGCCCACAATAATACACATGCCGATGTTTGTCCGAGTTGCTGATTAAGCTGCTTACCTGTTCGGGTAAATATATTCACACAGAGAAACCACTGCACCGGCAATATAACTAGCATTTCATATCCTTGATAAACATCTAAAACTAATAATGCCGACGGTAAGAATATCAATACACAATAAAGCTGTTTACTGGCTTTAACGCCTAATCTTGTCGCTAAAGTGAATTTACCTGCAGCGCTATCAGAATCAATATCGCGGATATTATTTACCAGCATGATGGCTGCGACGAGAAAGCCGATCTCAGCCGCAGCGATAAACACCGCAATGTGCAATTGTTGCGTTTGTAGGTAGTAACTTCCTGCCACAGCCAACAAACCAAAGTAGATGAATACTGCAATTTCCCCTAGCCCAATGGACGCGATTGGCTTTGGCCCACCACTATATAAATACACCCCCGCCAAAGATAACAATCCAAGCATCACATAAGGCCAACCGCCCAAAGCGATCAAATACAACCCCGAAATAGTCGCCATGACACAAGTAAATACAATGGCATAAAAAACTTGTTGAGGTAACAAACTGCCCTGTTGAATCGCGCGAACAGGACCTAACCTTGCTGCATTATCAACACCATTTTTATCATCAAAATAGTCATTAGCGAGATTGACCGCTATCTGTAAACTCATGCAACAGGCAAAACACAAAACAGCGGTAGTAAAACTAAACACAGCCTGATGATCATAAAAAGCCAGGGTTTGTCCTAACAAAATAACAGCGATGGCGACGAGTAGGGTTTTAGGGCGTGTGATCTCTAACCAGGGAGAAAATCGATACATACATTGGAATTCAATAAATCAAGATACAGGGATCATAAGAGAGCATTCTCAAAAAGTCTAGTTCTAACCCAAAAGATATACACCTGCTTATCACTACAGCTCTGATTACATCGTAAATCCACAGTGGATGGAGTCGAACAAACATTCTAGCTATAATTTCAAGAATCCCCAATCATTATCAGGAATGTTTAAATAAAACGCAGTGAAAGTATCAATGCAAAGATTAATAGCCACCAAAAGCATAATATAAATCAATAATTCTCATTTTAAAGCTAGAACCGCTTTACATTAAACTTCATATAGTTAAACTCTCCAAAAGTTAAGGTTTATTTTATATTTTCAATTTATATTTCGCGTAAATTTATAATAGAGGCGTAGATTTTGAGTAATGAACAATCTGAAGTTTCAATAAGCAACAAGTCATCTGGCAAGCTGCAACTCTGGCACAAAATTCTAATCGGCATGATCTTAGGTATCACAGTCGGTTTAATTTTTGGTGAAGATGCTGCGGTATTAAAACCAATTGGTTCTTTATTTGTAAATACAATTAAGATGCTGATCGTACCGTTAGTATTTTGCTCAATCATTGTCGGTATTACGTCAATGCAAGACACCTCTAAAATGGGGCGTATCGGTTTAAAAGCCGTGGTGTTCTATCTCACATCGACAGCTGTTGCGATTACTATTGGTTTATTCTTAGGTGAGTTTTTACAACCTGGCGCTGGCTTAGGTTTAGTTGCGCAACAAGCTGAAGTAGTCAAAGCGACACCACCTCTTGCTGATACGCTGGTTGCTTTAGTGCCAACGAACCCAGTAAATGCGTTAGCTCAAGGTCACATTCTACAAATCATCGTATTTGCAGTCGCACTCGGTATTTCGTTAACGCTAATTGGCGAAAAAGGCACACCCGCGATCGCTATTTTTGAAAGCCTTGCTGAAGCAATGTACAAGCTAACTGATTTGGTAATGAAGTTAGCTCCTTACGGCGTATTTGCATTAATGGCATGGGTTGCTGGTAAATTTGGTCTAGCGCTACTATTACCGCTAATCAAAGTCATTGGCGCGGTTTACCTCGGTAGCATCTTGCATGTATTAGGTGTGTATAGTGCTTTGATCTTGTTTGTTTCAAAACTAACACCAGTGCAATACTTCCGCGGTATTATTGACGCTCAAGTAGTTGCTTTCACGAGTACATCAAGTGCTGGTACGCTGCCAGTATCAATGAAGTGTGCCCGTGAAAACCTCGGTGTATCTAAAGGTGTATCAAGCTTTGTATTACCACTTGGTACGACTATCAACATGGACGGCACTGCGCTTTATCAAGGTGTGACAACGCTATTCGTTGCCCAAGCATTTGGTATTGATTTAGGTATGCCGGAATACATCACTATCATTCTAACAGCAACACTAGCGTCAATTGGTACTGCGGGTGTTCCCGGTGCTGGTTTAATCATGTTAACGCTGGTATTAACGACTGTTGGCCTGCCTGTTGAAGGTGTGGCGCTGATTGCGGGTATAGATCGCATCCTAGATATGGCACGTACTACGGTGAATATCTCTGGTGATATTGCCGCTTCAGTGATCATCGCTAAATCTGAAGGCGAGCTAGACGAAAAAGTCTATAACGCTTAATCGTAGATAGTTGACTATTAATGGCTATTAACTAATAGCTAGAAATGCAAAAGCCGTTCACTTGTGTGAGCGGCTTTGTCACTTATGGACACGACACCTATTCTTGTATGTTAGTTTTCTAGCTCTCAGCCCAATTTGCTCCAATCTGTAGAAATGAACGAGAGAACACCAAATGCAGAGCTATGAATAGTTACATATTATCGCATCACCACTCATGGTAAATATCGAACCTAGTGGCTCATGAAGGCTAATTTAGCGACGAAGATTGCAGTTAGTACCCAGATACTAATAGATACTTCTTTGGCTTTACCAGATCCCACTTTAAGGAAAGTGTAAGAAATAAAACCTAACGCAATACCGTTAGCGATTGAGAAAGTAAACGCCATCATGATTGCCGTAATACATGCTGGTACGTAGTCGGTGAACTCATCCCAATTGACTTTGCTTAAACCGCTCATCATTAAGAAGGCAACGAAAATCAATGCTCCAGCAGTCGCATAACTTGGCACAACTAACGCAACATCTGTAAAGAAGGTTGCAGCCAAAAACAGCAGACCCACAGTAACGGCAGTTAAACCTGTACGGCCACCAGCAGCAACACCTGAAGCACTTTCAACATAGGATGTTACTGGCGGGCAACCTACACACGCACCTAACACACTTGAGACAGAATCGGCTTTAAGTGATTTCTTCAGATTTTGAATTTCACCTTTATCATCAATTAAATTAGCTTTATCGGCAACGCCCATTAGCGTACCGGCAGTATCAAACATATTCACAAATAGGAATGAAATGATGACGCTGGTAATACCGACATTAAAAGCACCTTCAGCATTGAAGAATAGGTGCTCAAAGTCCATAGCCATAAATAGTGGTGCAATGCTCGGTGGCGTAGAAATGATAGAAGCAGGTGCTGACACTAAGCCCAGCGGAATACCCGCTAGCGTAGTTGCTAACATACCGATTAATACCGCACCAAATAAATTACGACGGAATAACGAACCAATGATCAAGAAGGTGATACCCGCAAGCAGTACTTTAGGTTCAGTGAAATTACCCAGCGTGATCAGCGTTGGTTCAAAACCAACTACGATACCTGCATTTTTAAAACCAATAATACCTAAAAATAGACCGACACCCGCTGTCATCGCATAACGCAGACTCTGCGGAATACTGTCTAAGATCCATTCGCGGATCTTATAAAAGCTCATAATGGCAAACAATACACCCGATACAAACACAGCAGCCATCGCCACTTGCCACGTATAACCCATATCAAAAACTACGGTATAAGTGAAAAATGCGTTAAGTCCCATGCCCGGCGCTAAGCCCACAGGCCAGTTAGCGTATAAACCCATTAACATACAACCGATTGCCGCACCAACACAGGTCGCAACAACCAACGCGTCTTTATCCATCCCTGTTTTAGCCATAATATCTGGGTTTACAAAGATGATGTAAGCCATGGTAACAAAGGTCGTTAAACCTGCCATTAACTCAGTTTTTACGGTTGTACCATGTTCGGAAAGTTTAAATAACTTTTCTAGCAAACCGCGTTCTGGCGAAGGCTTAGCATTCGCTCCTTGTTGTGTATTATCCATTTTACTTCCTTTGTTGTATTCGGGATTCCGATTTTCAGTACATGTTTTATCTATCTTGAATTAAGGTATTGATAAGTAGTTGATCGCGGGATTTACACCACGCCAAAAAATAGACACTTAACTTGTGTCTATTTTTTAAATTATGTCATTGCTAGCTACCGCGATAGGTTGAGTAACTAAATGGTGAAACCAATAACGGTACATGGAAATGCTCGTCTGCATTGGCAACACCAAAGCGGATCACCACATCGTCCAAGAAAGCCACTTCAGCAAGCTCAATCCCATGTCCACGGAAATAGTCTGCAGTGTGAAACTCTAGCTGATATTTACCAGAAGTTAAGGCGTCGCCTTCTAATAAGGGCGCATCAGTACGACCATCACTGTTGGTCAGCACTGTTTTAACTAACTGCAGTGAATCACCCGCTACTTTATACAAGTTAATTTTGATTTCTGCGCCCGGTACACCGTTGGCGGTATCCAATACATGCGTACTTAACTTACCCATAATTACCACGTTCCTTGCTAATTTCATTATGTACTACGATATTCAATGACATCGTATAATACAGAATACAATACAAAATGTTAAAGTAATGTTTCATGTAATTACAGAAGAACGGATTAAAGTTAACTGTAAATATTATTTTTTATCACTATTTACGTCACTAAAACTGAATTAATCTGACGTATATCCATGATTATGGTTGCACGAAGATGACTCTAGATAACTCTAAACATAAGATTTAACAGAGAAATAACCACCTTCAATAGTAATATTTCAATTGTCTTTTAACCGTGATCTCATGTTGCAAACAAGCTAAACCACAAATATTGCGAATTTGTTAATTAAAAGGATGGATTTTGCATACAATAATTACCGCAATTGCGTTACATAATTTTAACAACAATAAATTATTCGCTAATTTATAACAACAGGGAGTTGTAATGAGCACTGCTTACCCGAGAGAACTCATAGGATATGGCAGCCGTACAGGCGTTTGGCGTTTACTGAAGTTATTTGCAAACTACGATATCCCACTGACTGTTTTTGCAGTAGCTATGGCGTTAGAGCGCCATCCTGATGTCGCGAAAGCCTTTGTTGATGAAAATGAAGAACGAGAACACTTAAACAAAGCAATTAAAATCATTACTGACTTAACCGGAAAACGCCCAACAGGCTGGTACACTGGCTGTCTTGGTCCTAATACCCGTCGCTTAGTGATTGAAGAAGGTACCACTGCGCCGAAGATGATGTCGGTCGGTTTGCATTGCCGTCTTGTCGGTCGCCCTGGTCGTATCGCTTCTCTGAAACGCTTTTTAGAATATGTAAAACAACATGATGATGTGTGGTTATGTACTCGAGAGCAAATTGCTCAGCATTGGATCGCTAACCACCCAGCTTCTTCATTGGCTGATTTAAAAGCACAGGAAGCTTAACAATGACCAATTTTACTACTTGTACTCCCAGCCAATTATCACAAGTTGACTTTGTTGCTGTGTTTGCAGATATCTACGAACACAGTGCTTGGGTTGCTGAAACGGTTTACCAACAAGGTATCAGCACGAAATTCGATAACATTGCAACATTACACCTGCGTATGTCTGAAATATTACTCAGTGCGCCGCATAACAAACAGCTGGCTTTAATCAATGCTCACCCGGATTTAGCTGGCCGCGCAGCTATAAACATCTTAGCGGATTTCGAACGTCGTATTCATAACGACCTAGATACCGAATTTAACCAAGCTCTGTTAGAGATTAACAAGATTGCTGGTTTTCGCTTAAACGACTTATAACAAGGACAGATACGAATGACTAACACACTTAATTTTGATCGCCACATTAACCTCGCCGATGAAACTATTGGCGCAGAAGCGACCTTTGCTACTGATGATTTTTTTTGCAGACAAGCAACGCATGCTAAAAAAAGAGGTCGCGGTATTGGTTCCTGATCTGTTCGACGAAAATGGTAAGTGGATGGACGGCTGGGAATCTCGTCGTAAACGCCATGAAGGTTATGATTACTGCATCGTTCGTCTCGGCCTACAAGGCACTATCGAAGGGTTAAATATTGATACGTCTAACTTCACTGGTAACTATGCACCTTCGGCCTCTGTTGACGCGTGTTTTGTCACTGAAGGCCAAGATCCAACAGATGATACGCTATGGACTGAAATTCTGAACTCTGAAGCCCTGCAAGGTGATAGCCACCATTTGTTCGCAATCAATGATGGTGAGGTTTATACCCACGTACGTTTAAACATTTACCCTGACGGTGGTGTAGCGCGCTTACGTGTATACGGCAAACCGAGCATCAATTGGGAAAATATCGCGGCAGACCAAGAAATCGATCTAGCTGCGACAGTGAATGGCGGTCGTGCTATTGCTTGTAACGATGAACATTTTGGTGTCATGGGCAATCTACTAAATCCAGGTCGCGGTGTGAATATGGGTGACGGTTGGGAAACAGCTCGTCGTCGTACACCGGGTAACGATTGGGTGATCATCGCGTTAGGTCATAAAGGCACAGTGAATAATATCGAGATCGATACTGCTCACTTTAAAGGTAACTTCCCTGATTCCGTCAATATCCAAGCTGCCAATGTTGCTGGCGGTACTGAAGGTCAAATCGAAGCGCAAAGCCTATTCTGGCGTGAACTATTACCAGCGCAGAAATTGTCTGCTGATAATATTCATAACTACCAAGAACAAGTTGCTGACTTGGGTGAGATAACACATGTACGTGTGAATATTTATCCAGATGGTGGCATCAGTCGTGTACGTCTACTTGGTCATGTTGCGAAATAACTAAGGGAATCGATATGCAGAAGATAACGCTAACACCACTCACAGCAGAAGCATTTAAGCCTTACGGTGATGTGATTGAAACTGAAAGTCGTGATTATTTCATGATCAATAATGGCTCGACTCGGCGTTATCATCAGCTTGGCGATGTGGATACATCAGATGAAGCTAGTAACACCATCATTAGCATTTTTCAGGCTACGCCAGTGCAATACCCTTTGCGCGTGACCATGATGGAACGCCACCCTTTGGGCTCGCAGGCGTTCATGCCGCTATTAGGAAATCCTTATTTGATTTTAGTTGCCCAGCTAACTGGCGATCTGGAAACTGACAAGCTTAACCCAGAAAACATTCGCGGTTTTATCAGCAACGGTAAACAAGGCGTTAATTATCATAAAGGTGTTTGGCATCATCCAGTACTTGCCCTCTCCGACCAAGATCAGTTCCTTATTGTTGATCGCGCCGGTGAAGGCAATAATTGCGAAGAAATTTTCTTTGCTGCTGATGATAT
>Ga0209396_1002806_pt1 | contig 18066 bp, 10 predicted proteins | sample GOMGulsemesocosm_6_FD_184638 | JGI IMG/M metagenome (GOLD analysis project Ga0209396, IMG submission 184638) | Methane-oxidizing microbial communities from mesocosms in the Gulf of Mexico - GOM8C Gulf of Mexico (SPAdes) (version 2) | ecosystem: Environmental > Aquatic > Marine > Cold seeps...
AAGAATTTTGAATTGGGTGGATTTGAGGTGAATTTTGATTCAACATTTTCAGCTGGTAGCAGCTGGCGTATAGAAGACCGTGATTTCGAAAACCAAATCGGTAAAAGTAATCACCCAAGCTTTAATTGGACTGGCTATAATGCTGCTCTAAATCCAATATATTCATCTAGTGATATCTGGGCTCGTCCAGGTTCATACTCTAATAATGGTGATGCTGGAAATCTAAACTTTGACTCAGGAGATACTTTTTCTAAGTTAATTAAAGGTACTCATGAGTTAGATATTCGTAAAGGTAACTTCGGTTTATTTACTCGCTTTATGTACTTTTATGATTTTGAGTTAATGGATGAAAATCGTGCATATCGTAATCCAACTTCAGGTAAACAAGTTGACCCTTGTGCTGATGAGAATTCAAAAGAACAAGTTTGTAGTGACGTTAGATTATTAGATGCATTTGTATATGCTGATTTTGATCTAAATGATGGTAACAATCCACTTTCAATCCGTTTGGGTCAACAAGTTGTAAACTGGGGTGAAAGTACGCTTATTTCACACGGTATTAATGTTAATCCTGTTGATATAGATAGATTAAAAGCACCTGGTGCCGATTTAAAAGAAGCCTTTATTCCTGTAGGGATGCTTTGGGCATCCTTAGGTATTACTGAGAACGTTTCTTTTGAAGCATTTTATCAATATGAGTGGCAAGAAACACGTTTACCTGTCGCAGGTAGTTACTTTTCGACTAATGATTTTGCTTCAGAGAATGGCTATTTGAACAACGTTCAATTAGGTTTTACTTCAAACCCTGATATGGATTTAGCTGCTGTTACTTCTGGTTTAAATAGTCTATATAGTGATTGGGGAACAGCTCTGCAGGCGCAAGGTATAGACCCTTTAAGCTCTGAAGCTTCAGCTTTACTCGGTAATATGTATCTTGCATATCCAACAAAAGTAGCGCTAAAAGGCAAAGGCTCAAAGGGAATGACAAAACCAAAGGATTCTGGCCAATATGGTTTGAAATTTTCTTGGTATGTGCCTGAATTAAATGAAACAGAATTTAGTTTGTATCATGTAAATTATCATAGTCGTAGACCGTTAATTTCGGCTAAAGCATCTGATTTTACAGCGCAAAGTATAGGTGATGATCTTGGTTATATCGCACAACACGAAATCACTGAAGATAATGTTTCTGAATTAGATGCTTTTAGTAGTGGTGGCCTAGTATATCCTGAAGACATTAAACTATATGGCTTAAGTTTTAATACTGTTTTAGGTGAAACTTCATTTGCAGGTGAATTTACTTTTCGCGAAGATGAACCGCTTCAAATAGATGACGTTGAGCTTCTTTATTCAGTTATGCCAGAGCAACTTGCAGTAGCTGGGATCCGTCCTGACTTTGCAGAAATCTCTCAACTAGATACATTAGCACCAGGTGAACAAGTCCAAGGATATGTAACAAGCGATACAATGCAGTTACAGTTCACTGCGACTCATTTGTTTGGTCCATCATTAGGTGCTGATAGTTGGGTTCTTCTGGGTGAAGTTGGTGGCGTTACGATTAATGATATGCCTGATCCTGACGAACTAAGATTAAATGTTTCAGGAACGGGTCGTACAGGAAAAATGTATGGCGTAGAAGGTAAAGATTATACTTTACTTCACCAAGCATTATCTAATGGTCAAGAAACTAATCCTTTTCCTTCAGCATCGGCTTGGGGTTATCGCTTAGTAGCTAAAGGTGACTATAATAACCTATTTGCTGGTGTGAATATGTCACCACGTGTCGTTTTTTCACACGATGTAAATGGTATAACACCGGATCCTATGTACTTATTCATTGAAGATAGAAAGTCGTTAGGTTTAAATCTTAACTTTAACTATCAAAATGCATGGTCACTTGATATGAGCTATAACAAGTTCTGGGGTGGTGGTCAAACAAATAACTTCTCTGACCGTGATTATGTTTCTCTCAATGTTAAATACTCAATTTAAGGGTAAAATTATGATTAAAAAACCTACCCTAATAGCAGTAGCCCTTTGTGGCGTATTTGCTACAGGAAGTGCTTTTGCAAAAACTTCAGCAGAAAATGTTGCAAAGTTAGGGGCTGAACTAACGCCTATTGGAGCCGAAAAATCGGCAAATGCGGATGGGTCTATCCCTGCGTGGGATGGTGGTATTAAATCAGCACCTGCGGGCTATACTCCCGGAATGCATCACCCGGATCCTTTTGCGAGTGACGCTGTTAAATTTACAATTGATAAAAGTAACTTAGATAAATACAAAGAACAATTATCGCCTGGTCAAGTAGCGTTGTTTGATACTTATCCTGATACTTTTAAAATGAATATCTATCCGACACGCCGAAGCGCGTCATACCCTGACTTTATTTATGATGCAACTAAAAAGTATGCTTCAAGTGCAGAATTAATAAAAGATGGTAATGGTATTAAAAACACTGCGATCGGGATCCCGTTTCCTGTTCCAGAGACTGGTTTGGAAGTTATTTGGAACCATATCTTAAGATATCGTGGTTTATCAATATCTCGATTTGGTGGGCAAGCTGCACCAACAGCTGGCGGTTCATTTAATGTTGTTGGTTTTGATGAAAAGCTTCTTGTTAAATACTCAGAGAAAGATGCAACACCTGAATCTTTACAAGAATCAAATATTTTATTTAAGTTTAAACAAAAAGTGACACAGCCTGCTCGTCTTGCAGGTACGGCGTTATTAGTTCATGAAACAATGGACCAAATTTTAACGCCACGCCAAGCCTGGACTTATAATACAGGTCAACGTCGTGTTCGTCGTGCACCAAATGTAGCATATGATGCCCCGGGAACAGCGTCTGATAGTTTACGTACTACAGATGATTTTGATATGTTTAACGGATCTCCAAATCGTTACACTTGGGAATTAAAAGGTAAGACTGAGCTTTATATTCCATACAACAGCTATAAGTTACACAGTGATAGCTTAAAGTATGATGATATTTTAAAAGCGGGACATATCAATCCTGAACATGTACGTTATGAAAAACATCGCGTTTGGGTTGTTGAAGCTAATCTCAAAGAAGGTACACGTCATATTTACAAAAAACGTGTTTTCTATATAGATGAAGATAGCTGGCAAATCCATGTTGCTGACATTTATGATAATCGTGATCAATTGTATCGTGTTGCAATGGCCCATGGTTTGAATTATTACGAAGTACAAACACACTGGAGTACTTTGGATGTTTATCATGATTTAAACTCTCGTCGTTACTTAGCAATAGGCTTAGATAATGAAGAGAAAATGTATGATTTCTCGAAACCATTTAAAAATGTTGAGTTTACCTCAAATGCGCTAAAACGCGACGGACGTAGATAATAAATACATTTTTTATATGAGGCCCTTAACGGGCCTTTTTTAACTAACTAAATAAACGAAGTCTCTCATGAAATTTTTTACTAATTGCTTGCTATTTACGTGCATTATATTTTATACGAACAAGCTCCAAGCTGCGGTGAATACAACAGATTTAAGTTCACTTATACCAGCTGTTATGGCATCAAAAGCACAAAATGCTTTATTAACAGATATTATTGATAACGGTCAATACAAGGTTGCTGTAGGAAAAAGAGGGATTATTTTACACAGTAAAGATGGCATTCAATGGCAACAATCTAACGTGCCTGTACAAATTTTATTAACAGCCGTTTTTTTTATAGATCAAAATAACGGTTGGGCTGTAGGCCATGACGCAACTATTTTAAATTCGAAAGATGGCGGCATTAGCTGGCATATTCAAAACTATCAGCCTGAACTAGACAAACCTTTTTTAGATATTTCATTCACTGATGCATTAAATGGTGTTGCCATCGGAGCATACGGATTATTTTATAGCACAACTGACGGAGGGGAAAACTGGAGTAGTCAATTTTTAAGTAGCCTATTATTCGCCGAAGACGCAGACTATTTAGCCGAGTTGAAATCTGAAGATCCAGAAGGTTATGAATTAGAAACTCAATCAATATTGCCGCATTTCAATCAAATTCATTTTTCTAAAAACAAAATAATTATGGTGGGTGAACAAGGGTTTATTGCAACAAGTAGTGATGACGGAAAAACTTGGAACCGACTACAAGAATTTTATCTTGGCTCTTTTTTTGATATAGAAATTCTCAATGATGGCACTTGGCTTATTGCAGGTTTAAGGGGCAATGCATTTATATCTAAAAATAAAGGTCAGAACTGGACTAAATTACAAACAAATACGCAAGCTACGATTAATCACATATTAAAAACACCAACAGGCGCGATTTTATCCGCCAATAGCGGTGTATTGCTTACTTATAATTCAGGAAAAATCAGTAAAGAACAACAATCTGATGGTAAGTCAAATTTAGCAACGGTGATCAGCAACAATAAATTAATATTTGCTTCAGAAGTGGGTATTAAGAGTCAGGAGTTAAACTAAAACAATGAGCAGTATATTAACCCAATTTGAACTAATTATTTTTAGACACCGTTTACCGGTTATCATCATTTTTTTATTAACAACAGTATTTTTAGCATTTAGTGCAACTAATATTAAGTTAGATGCGTCATTTAATAAAAATATCCCTCTTAATCATGACTACATGAAATTGTATCTAAAACATGAAAAGCAATTTGGTGGGGCAAATAGTATCTTAATTTCGGTTTGTGATGAAAGTGGTGATATTTTCAATCCTGAATTCTTTACACAGCTAAAATCAGTACACGACCAACTTTATTTTATTCCTGGCGTTAATAGATCTCTAGTGCAATCAATTTTTTCTCCAAGCGCCCGTTTTGTTGAAGTTGTTGAAGATGGTTTTGCAGGCGGGCCAATTATTCCTGCTGATTTTAAGGCTGATGATATTGGTTTAGCAAAAGTAAAAGAAAACATTGAAAAAGCTAACATTGTTGGACGTAAAATAGCCAATGATTATTCATGTGCAATGGTTTCGGCACAATTGATGGAAATTGATCCTACAACACATGAAAAATTAGATACATTAGCATTTGCTTCTAAACTAGAATCTGAAGTTAGGAAACCCTTCACAACTGACAATGTATCAATTCACATAATCGGTTTTGCAAAAATGGCTGGTGATATCGCAGATGGGGCTAAAGGCGTTGTTTTATTCTTTTTAATTGCCATCATCTTTACATTCATAATGGTCTGGTTATTTTGTAAAAGTTTGAAGCTTACTTTATTACCTATCGTATGTTCTCTCATTGCGGTCGTGTGGCAACTAGGATTGTTATCACAATTAGGATTTGGTTTAGATCCTATGTCTATTTTAATTCCATTTTTAGTTTTTGCCATTGGTGTAAGTCATGGCATACAAATGGTTAATGCGATTGGTAAAAAAACATCTGAAGGTCTGAGTTGTAAAATGGCCGCTGAAACATGTTTTAGAAGTTTATTAATACCAGGTGGTATTGCATTGTTATCAGATACCGTAGGCTTCCTAACATTACTATCTATAGATATCGGAATTATTCGAGAACTTGCCATTACAGCAAGTTTAGGGGTTGCTGTAATTATATTTACAAATTTGATGTTACTACCTGTCGTGGCATCTTATTTAGGTAAAATGCCTTCAAAAAATCATCACAATAAAGAAAGCTCACCTCAAGTCTTTGAAAGCTTAATTGATATATTAGTCAGTGCGACAAACCCAAAAGTAGCGCGCAAAATTATGTTTGTAGTTACGATTTTATTTGGTCTAAGTTTTTGGCAATCACAACAAATGCAAATAGGAGACCTTCATCCTGGAGCGCCTTCGTTGCACTCAGATGCCCAATACAATCAAGACACTTTTTTGATAACAGATAAATATAGTATTTCTGTTGATATTCTAAAAGTAATAGTCGAAGGGCCTGCGGAAGCCTGTACCTTTCATGATGTAATGTCTCGAATTGACAGATTTCAATGGAATGTAGAAAATGTAGCAGGAGTACAGTCTGTTATTTCTTTAACTTCTGTATCTCAAGCTGTTAATGCTGGTTACAACGAAGGTAACTTAAAATGGCAAACAATACCTCGTAATACTTCGAGTTTAGTTCAAGCGACAGCACGTGTTGAAACAAGCACAGGGCTTCTAAATGGAAACTGTAGTGTGATGCCGATTATAGTATTTATGGAAGATCATAAAGCGAATACAATAGAGCGCGTTATTGCTGCAGTTGAAAAGTTTGGTAAAGAAGCACAAACTGATGAGTTGAAATTTCGTTTAGCAACAGGGCCTGTAGGTGTCATGGCAGCAACAAATCAAACAGTCGACGAGGCACAGTTACCTATGATGCTTTATGTCTATGGTGCTGTTACTTTACTTTGTTTAATTAGCTTTCGATCTGTCAGAGCAACTATTGCAGTTGTTTTACCACTATATATCGTATCTACCATGGCACAAGCGTTAATGGTTTCTCTTGAAATTGGTCTTACGGTATCGACTTTACCGGTAATCGCATTAGGTGTTGGTATTGGTGTCGATTATGGCATTTATATACTATCCTCAATGAGCGCTCAGCTTAAAGAAGGTATTAATTTGTCTCAAGCATATCGTAATGCTTTAATTGAGCGAGGCAGTGCCGTTTTATTTACTGGAATTACTTTAGCGTTGGGTGTCAGCACTTGGGTATTTTCAGATCTCAAATTTCAAGTAGATATGGGTATATTGCTAACTTTCATGTTTTTGGTGAATATGCTCGGTGCAGTAATACTACTACCTGCAATAGGTACGATATTATGGCCGCAAAAGGAAGATAATAAAAAAAGTTAAAAAAATTGTGAATAATTGTTCTTAAAAATGGCCATAAAAGGCCATTTATATCTATATTTTGTGAATAGATGTCCAACCGTTTGAAATTTATACTGCATTGGCATAAAAAAACGGTTTAATTACTAGCTAAAAGAGTTAGAATTCACCCCGACTCCACGCTAATAAACAACTGTACAAGAATTATACCCAAGCGAGGCTTTGATAGAAGGGCATTTTCAACACTAGCTGAATTCTGCATATTAAAGTGGTTTGGGTATATACGTTCAAAGTAGTAATAGATTAAGGAACACACAATGACACAAAACGATGGTCACACTTCAGTTCTGTTGGATAATGTTTGTAAGTTAATACATCAGAAAGTACATACAGATAATGTGTCGCTCGTAGAAAAATTTGCCAAAACCTTGTACAGCAATATGTCTAAAGAGGATTTGGCAAACCGCAACGATAGTGATTTATATGGTGCTGCACTGAGTTTATGGAATTCGCTTGAAAATCATATGTCAGATGACATCATGGTAAGAGTTGTAAACCCTGAACTTGCAAAACATGGCTGGCAATCCTCTCACACGATTGTTGAAATAATTGTTAAAGATATGCCTTTCTTAGTTGACTCAGTTCGCATGGCATTGACTCGTGAAAATATTGCATCTCATCTTTTATTACATACTCCGCTTAAAATTCAAAGAAATGCTGATGATAAAATATCTGCACTTTCAAATTTAAAAGGTGAACAGGCTTCTTCTTCAACTAAAACTGTTTTCTTTATTGAAATTGATCGTCAAACTGATATTAAAGTAATTGAATCATTAAAATTAGAGCTGATTTCTGTTTTAAGTGATGTTTCAGTCGCGGTGCAAGATTGGTTACCGATTAAAGATAAACTTCAGGAAATAACTAAAGAGCTTCCGAGCCGTGTAGGTGTTAAAAATAAATCTGAGATACAAGAAACTGTTGAATTTTTAGATTGGTTAGGCACAGATAACTTTACACTTATGGGTTATCGTCAATATGAATTAACAGCAATACAAGGTGATTATGAGTTAAGAGGTGTTCAAGGCTCAAGCTTAGGTATGATGAAAAATTCTGAAGAAGAAAAGGTCAGACTTCTTTCGGAACTACCAGAAATAGCGAGAAAAGAAGCTCAAAATGAGCATTTACTGATATTAACTAAAACAAATTCAGTTTCTAGAGTTCATCGTCCTGCTTATATTGATTACATAGGAATTAAACGTTTTAATAAAGATGGAAAAGTAATCGGTGAAGATAGGTTCATTGGTTTATTCTCTTCTAATTTTTACAATAATAGCGCCTCAGATATTCCAGTACTTCGTACTAAAATAAACAGAATCATGAATAAATGTGATTTTGCTCAAGGTACTCATGCATACAAAGCAGTTTTAAATGTATTAGAAACATATCCACGTGATGAATTATTACAAGCACAAGAACATGAATTACTAGAAGTTGCAATGGGCGTTCTGCAAATGCAAGAGCGTGATATGTGTCGCTCTTTTGTACGTAAAGATATATACGGCCGTTTTTTCTCTTGCATGGTTTATGTACCTCGTGAGCGCTACAATACTGCGCTACGCCGTGAAACACAGCAAATTCTAGCTAAAGAATTTGGCTCACAAGAAAAAGTTGAATTTACAACTTTCTTCTCAGAATCTATCCTGGCTAGAACACACTATACAGTGCGTGTAGCCGACAACAATATCGAATTTAATGTGAAAGATATAGAACGTAACTTAATTGAAGCAGCTCGTACATGGGAAGATAAGCTGCAGTCTGTATTACTTGAAAGAGCAGGCGAAGCAACAGGGAATGAATTAAACCGTAAGTATAGTCATGCATTCGCACGCGCATATAAAGATCAAGTATTACCTAGTGCTGCAGTTGTTGATATTGAAAAACTTGAGTTATTAACTGATGAAAATCAGCTTGAGATGTTATTTTACCGCCCTCAAGAAGCAGCTAATAATGAAGTAAGCTTAAGCTTATATCATAAAGATGAGCCAATTCACTTATCTGCAATCATGCCAATGCTTGAAAACTTTGGTTTACGTGTTATTGGTGAAACACCATATTCAGTCAAGACTTCTGATGGTCAAGTTAACTGGATCATGGATTTCACGATGCTATTGGGAAATACAGCTGAAGGTGACTTTAGTGCTAGTTCAGAGCGTTTCCAAAATGCACTAACAGATGTTTGGTACAACCGTCTAGAAAATGATGGCTTTAACAGATTAATACTTTCAGCGGGTTTAGCTGGTCGTGAAGCGTCAATATTACGTGCTTACGCTAAATATATTCGTCAAATTGGTGTTACTTTCTCACAAAGCTATATCGAAAGTACATTTGAGAGATATCCTGAGTTAGCACAACAGTTAGTTGCTTTATTTGACAAAAAGTTCAACCCTAAAGCTAAGTATACAGAAAAAGCATATGAGAAACTTGTAACTCAAATTCATGCTGATTTAGATAATGTTGCAAACCTTGATGACGACCGTATTATTCGTATTTATTTAGATATGATCAATGCAACACTGAGAACGAACTATTTCCAATTAACTGCTGAAAATAAACATAAATCTTCAATTTCATTTAAAGTAAAGCCTACGCTTATCCCAGATATGCCTTTGCCTCGTCCTGCATTTGAAATATTTGTTTACTCACCAAGAGTGGAAGGTGTACATCTTCGTTTTGGTAAAGTTGCCCGTGGTGGCTTACGTTGGTCTGACCGTCGTGAAGATTTCAGAACGGAAGTACTTGGTTTAGTTAAAGCGCAACAAGTAAAAAACACTGTTATTGTACCTGTAGGTTCAAAAGGCGGTTTTGTTTGTAAGCAACTACCAAGTGGTAGAGATGAATTTTTTGCTGAAGGACAAGCTTGTTACCGTATTTTCATCCGTGGTTTATTAGATATTACTGATAACATCGTTTCTGGTGCTGTTGTTCCACCACAGAATGTTGTACGCCATGATGAAGATGATGCTTATCTAGTTGTTGCAGCTGATAAAGGAACTGCGACTTTCTCTGATATGTCTAATGGTATTTCAGAAGAGTATGGTTTTTGGTTAGGTGATGCATTCGCATCAGGTGGTTCAGTAGGTTATGACCATAAGAAAATGGGTATAACGGCAAAAGGTGCTTGGGAATCTGTTAAGCGTCACTTCCGTGAAACTGGGATTGATTGCCAAACTACAGACTTTACTTGTGTTGCAGTAGGCGATATGGCAGGTGATGTATTTGGTAATGGTATGCTTTTATCTAAACATATTCGGTTACAAGTTGCATTTAACCATATGCATATCTTCATTGATCCAACTCCTGATTCGGCCAAAACTTACCCTGAAAGAGCGCGTTTATTTGAGTTACCACGTTCAAGCTGGGAAGATTATGATAAGTCACTGATTTCTCAAGGTGGTGGCATATTCTCTCGTGCTGCAAAATCAATTTCTTTAACACCTGAAATCAAAAAAATGCTTGGCACTAAAAAAGCAAGCATGACACCTAATGAGTTAATTCGTACTGTGCTTAAAATGCCTGTAGATTTAATTTGGAATGGTGGCATCGGTACTTATGTAAAAGCAGCCAGTGAAACTGACGCTGATGTAGGTGATCGTGCTAATGACGCATTACGTATTAATGGTTCAGAACTTAATGCTAAAATATTTGGTGAAGGTGGTAACTTAGGTTGTACACAACTAGGTCGTATCGAGTTTGCTGAAAAAGGTGGCCGCATCAATACTGACTTTATTGATAATGTGGGTGGTGTTGCATGTTCAGATACTGAAGTAAATATTAAAATCTTACTTAATAGTTTAGTGGCTGAAGGTGATTTGACCAAAAAGCAACGTGATGAATTACTTTATTCTATGACAGATGAAGTTTCAGTCGATGTATTAAATGATTGTTACCGTCAAACTCATACAATTTCTGTTACTCAACTAAAAGGAACATCTACGCTTAAAGAGCAAATTAGATTCATTCATGCTCTTGAAAAAGAAGGGAAATTAGACCGTGAAATTGAATTCTTACCAAGTGATGAAGAACTAGCAGAAAGACTCGCTTCGGGCCATGGACTCACAAGACCAGAGCTTTCAGTATTAGTTTCTTACGCAAAAATGGTATTAAAAGAATCTTTAGTAACACCTGAGTTAACTGATAACCCATACTACCGTCAACTATTAGTGAATGCGTTCCCTGTACCATTAAGGGAAAGATTTAACGATGCGATGGACAATCACCCACTAAGAGCTGAAATCATCGCTACTAAGTTAGCTAACAATATCATTAATGATATGGGTTTTAACTTTGTTGCACGTATGATGGAAGAAACTGGTGCGCAAGTAGCAGAAATTGCATTATGTTATTCTATGGCATCTGAAGTGTTCCAAATGTCAGATATTTGGTCAAAAATTGAAGAGTTAGATAATAAAGTACCTGCAATTGTGCAAACTGAAATGTTATACCAATTACGCCGTACAATAAGACGTGCAACACGTTGGTTCCTACGTCATCGTAATAAAGCATTAACGATCGAACAAACAATTGAGTTTTTTGCTCCTGCTTTTGCTGATTTAAGTGAAAACTTAACAACCTACATGAATGAAGAAGAAGCGAAGAGATTAATCCAGGAAGCAAAATCTCTTGAGTCTGAAGGTATCGATGCAAAACTTGCAGCGCGTATTGCTCAATTATCAAGTTTATTCTCGGTGATGGATCTAGCTCAGGTTGCTGATCATGCACAACGTGACATGGAAATTGTCGCTAATACTTACTTCAAACTAGGCGCAAGAATGGGCTTACATTGGTTCTTAGAGCAAATAACGAACCAACCTGTTGCGAACCATTGGCAAGCACTTGCTCGTGCATCGTTCAGAGAAGAGCTTGATTGGCAACAACGTTCAATTTCAGCGGTTGTATTAAATAGCTGCCCAGATACTGAATGTAATGTAGATGCTATCGTAGATACTTGGATGCAAGATCATGAAGTAATATTAGAGCGTTGGTTACATATGCTAGCTGAGTTCAAAACTTCACAAAGTCATGACTTTGCAAAATTCTCTGTCGCATTAAGAGAACTTATGTTATTAAGTCATACATGTGATACTTCAAAATAAATAATATAGCAACATGCTCAAATTGAGCATGTGTTTATAATATATTTGTTATAAAATACCCCAGTTTGGTCACCATGACCACTGGGGTATTTTTTTGGAGTAATATATGTTTTATGATTTAGCACGCCGTTTTATGTTTACACAAGATGCAGAATGGGCGCATAATTTTGCATTAAACAATTTAAAACGATTTGCTCATACCCCATTGAATGCTATGTGGGCACAATCAGTACAAGATAAACCAGTAGAGTTTTTAGGTCTTGAATTCAAAAATTTATTGGGTTTGGCTGCTGGGTTAGACAAAAATGCAGAATGTATTGATGCTTTTGGACAAATGGGTTTTGGTTTTATAGAAGTTGGTACAATTACTCCGAAACCACAAGTTGGAAACGATAAACCTAGAATTTTTCGTTTACCTCAATCTAATGCAATTATAAACCGTATGGGTTTTAATAATAAAGGTGTTGATAATCTCCTAACCAATGTAAAGGCTTCAAAATACGATGGTATTTTAGGTATTAATATAGGTAAAAATAAAGATACACCAAATGAGCAAGGTAAAGATGATTATATTCATTGTATGCGTAAAGTTTTTACTAGTGCTTCATATATTACGGTAAATATTTCTTCACCTAATACTCCCGGATTACGTGATTTACAATATGGCGCGGCTTTGGATGATTTGTTATCAAGTTTAAAAAATGAACAGTTGGATCTAGCTTCAAAACATGGCAAGCAAGTTCCTATGCTTGTAAAAATTGCACCAGATTTAGATCAAGTACAAATTGAGCAGGTAGCGGGATCTTTATTATCTAATAAAATAGATGGTGTGATCGCAACAAATACCACATTAGATCGTTCTTTAGTTCAAGGTCAGCAATATTGTGATGAAGCGGGTGGTTTATCAGGGCAGCCAGTTAGAGAAAAATCCACGCACGTTGTAAGTGAATTAAAGCGTTTAACTGATGGAAAACTACCAATTATTGGTGTAGGTGGTATAGACAGTGCGCAGTCAGCTCAAGAAAAACTTCACGCTGGTGCAGATTTATTACAAGTTTACACTGGTTTTATTTATCAAGGGCCTCCATTAGTTAAAAAGATCTTAAATGGTTTGTAAAGATCATTTTCTCTATATAAGGATCGGCTATTAAAAATAACGATCCTGTAAAAAATAATATTAAAAAAAATTCAAATATGAGTTGAATTTATCTATAATCCCCGGAATCAATAGGTTTCGGGGATTTTTTAATGCTACAAGCTTCGCAAAAATGGAGTTGGATTGCTTGTTTTAAATCAAATACGCTTTTGCTCGATATGGGCAATGAGATGATTTTTTGCACCCCTTATAAAATTAGAAACCTTACAAATGATGTATTAGAAAATCCAGCCTTTAGTTTAACTGATGCAAATTTTTACGAGCAAGTATTTTCTTACCTTGATAGTTTCAAACTTTGGAATGAAGCTCAAATATGCCAAATGGCATTAAATGCAACTGCTGTTAAACATTATTTAAAACCTATGCTTACAAAAAGTTGGTTTTTTGAATTATATCAAGGAAGTGAACCAAGTGTGGATGCTATCATTCAATTAAAATCAAAAAATCAAATTGGGCAATTTCTTATAGTCGATCATACAAATGAAGGTTCTGTTTGTATTTGTTTAGAGGAATGTTATTCATTAGATGATAATTTTGAACTGAAACAATTCGAAGTGATTAAAGTATTAAATGATCGAATTCATCCGCTTATTACTAAATCCCAACTACAACAAAGAGCATAACGATATTCGCAAGGAGTCCTTTCCTGCGTTTAATTAAATTATTCTATTCTTTCTTTTGCATCTTCAGCTAAATGAGCTGATAGCTTGGTAATATCAGCTAAGTTTGCTTTAACCGTTTTTTTCGGTAATTTACCAATTAAAAACTCTCCAGTATCTAAAGATTGATTTTCAGCTGCAAAAATAAGTAAATTTTTACCATTACACATTACTTTGTTAAAAATTGTTCTTACTTTTAACTTTTTATTTTTTAAAAAAGAGCGTAAGCGTGTTTTGTCATTCACAGAAACATATTCACAAACTCGAAGCGAAATATCATCTGCACTTGCTGTTGGTACATTTAACGCGGCTACTGCAACTAAGCTAGTTATGATTAATGTTTTTTTCATCTTTTACCCTTATAAAATTTTAAAATTTTACTCTTTGAACAGTTAAGTACTCAAAGTACATATTGAGTGTAGTGTTATGTAACTGAAATTCAACAGATAGTTGCATTGTTTGCGATAAAAGTTACTGATTGGTCAGATTGTGTGACATATCTGTATGTTTTTTGATAGTTTTGAGAGAATTATATAAATTTAAGTATCTTATATTCCTTACTTTTTATAAGTTTGATGTTATTCGTTAATACATAGCGTATTATTTTTAGACATATTCACAAATAACATTTTTAAGGTTTAGCAGTTAGTTATGGAATATCAGCATATTTGCATCCCAAAAGGCGGCTCAAAAATTATTCTAAATGAAGATGGGTCTCTTAATGTGCCAGATAACCCTATAATAGCGTATATAGAAGGTGATGGAGTTGGCGTTGATATAACACCTGTCATGCTCAATGTTGTTAATGCTTGTGTTAAAAAGGCTTATAAAGGTAAAAAGAAAATACAATGGATGGAAGTATATAATGGTGAGAAAGCGGCACAAATGTATGATGGTGACTGGTTTCCGCAAGAAACTCTTGAGGCTGTCAGAGAATATTCAGTTGCAATTAAAGGGCCGTTGACAACACCAATCGGTGGTGGATTTAGGTCATTAAACGTTGCTTTACGACAAGAAATGGATCTTTATGTCAATATGCGTCCTATCCAGTGGATTGAAGGTGTACCTTCGCCTCTAAAAGAACCTCATAAAACAAATATGGTGGTATATAGAGATAACAGCGAAGATGTTTATTCTGGTGTTGAATTTAAAGCGGGATCAAATGACTCAGATCGTGTTCTTGAGTTTTTACAATACGAGATGGGAGTAACCCGTATTCGTTTTACGGAAAACTGTGGTGTTGGCATAAAACATATATCCGAACAAGGCTCTAAAAGGTTAGTCCGTAAGGCAATCGAATTTGCGTTAAAAAATGATAGAGAGTCAGTCACTTTAGTTCACAAAGGTAATATCATGAAATTTACTGAAGGTGCATTTAAGCAGTGGGGCTATCAAATTGCAAAGGAAGAATTTTCAGCAACAAAACATGATAACGGCCGTTGGCTCCAAATCCATAATCCAAATACTAATAAGCCATTAATTATTAAAGATGTTATTGCGGATAGTATGTTACAGCAAATTATTTTATGCCCTGAAGATTATGATGTTATTGCAACTATGAATCAAAATGGGGATTTTATATCTGATGCTTTGGCTGCACAAGTGGGTGGTGTAGGCATAGCGCCTGCGGCAAATTTGAATGATGAAGTCGCATTTTTTGAACCTACACATGGTACTGCGCCACGATTAGCTGGCTGTGACAAAGTAAATCCAAGCTCTATTATATTATGTGCTCAAATGATGTTGAAACATATTGGCTGGTTTGATGCAGAAAAACTCATTACAAAGGGACTTGAAGGTGCAATTGCGTCAAAACATGTCACATATGATTTTGCTTCTAAAATTAGTGGCTCAACAGAGGTGAGTTGCTCTCGCTTTGGTGAAATAATTATAGAGCATATGTAGTTTTACGCTACATATTGTATTTCGAATTCATGCCCCTAATGTATGAGGCATGAATTTTAACCAGCAAAACTAAGCTACTTTGCTATGTTGTAATGGTGATTGCTGCAATAGTGATAGTTTATTCGTTAACATTGGAACCAGTTGCTGAATACGTTGAGTGAGTTTGTCATAACAAACACATTGCTTTTCAGCCTTTATTTTTTCGTCTGTGATCATCGCAATAAAAGTAGTCACAATTATTTGAGGCACTTCACAGCAAAATTCGTCTAAAATAATGGTTGAAATTGTCTGATCATTATAATCAAAACTATGTTCTTGTGAATTTTTGATTTTCATTTTTCGACAATCAGCACCAAATTCAACGACTAAGATTGAAAGTACTTCATAAAATGTAGATGTATTAAGAGATGATTTTGGCAATATTTCATTTTCAATAAAATGACGTAATGGACTATCAACAAATACTTTTTCTCTTAATTTAAAGCCTTGCTCTGCATTAATTTGTGGTTTCATAATCATATCTCTCATTGCATCATTCAATTTATTGATTTCGGTTTTAATAAATAAATATTTATAAAACAACTCCTCAACGCTCACATTCAAATTAGCGTGATTAGTTAAATAAATGAAATGGTTGTTTTCAATATTTGAAATTGATTAAATCAATAAAGGGTAAATTTATTATCTATCTTTAATCGTTTTAGAAAACTCAGCTAACGATCTTCTCAACCACTGATGTGCTTTTGAGTGATGCAATAAAGGACTCCAGATCATTTTTATTTCAATGGGAACGATCTGAAAAGGTACTTTTAATGATACTAAATTTGAATTTTCTTTATATAACATCGCTTGTCTTCTGGGAATTGTTGCAATCAGATTGGATTGTTCTAACAATAATTGAGTCAACATATAGTGCCGTGTGAAAACTCTGATATTTCTAGTTTTATCAAATTGCCATAAGGCCTCATCTACCCATCCTAATTTGTGCGAACCGGATTTATTAGTGACGGCACTTTCAGAGCCCCAACCAGAGCGGTTGATCCATATATGCTCACTGCTTAGATAAGTATCAAAATCGGTTTGATTATTGTAATGATTGTCTTTATGGGTTAAACAACAAAAGTTATCACTCCAAATTCTAGACTGATGAAACGATTTAGGTAAAAAAGTAAACCGATTTATTGCAAGGTCGATTAAGCCTTTTTCCATATCTTGTAGGTTAATATCACCAGGCGTTAAAATATCAAAATTAATTTGAGGTGCTTTTTTTAATATCGATATTATAAAAGGGGCAAGTAAGGTTGCTTCAACATAATCATTAGTCATGATCCTAAAAGTAATTTGACTATGTTCAGGCGAAAAATCTTTATCTGGTTGGGTGATCTGTTCTGCCATAGATAGAAAAATGACAATTTCAGGCTTTAGCTTTAACGCTTTGTCAGTAGGTGTCATGCCTTGTGCTGTTCTGACCAGTAATGGATCATCAAATAATAAACGTAAACGGCTTAAGGCATTGCTCATTGCTGGTTGTGTTAATGACACTTTATTTGCAGCTTTGGAAACACTGCGTTCTTCAATGAGAACATTTAAGTAAACCAGTAAATTAAGGTCAATATTTCGTATATTCATTAAATCTATATTACTTATTCAATTTATAAATTGTTTCAATTAAAGCTTGATTGTTAAGGTTAGTAAATGGCAACGGGGAAATAGTCAATATAGATAAGGTGTATAGTGGATAATCAAAATCACGGTTTACAAACAATGAACGATGTAATTGCAATTAAAATTGCCAGAGCAATTGTTGGTGGATTTGAATCTATGTTTGCTGACTTCTTGAATATCACGCTAGCGGCTCAGTCACGATTTGAAAGAGCCGCTTGGCATGAAGTACAACAAGCAATGAAACTTCGGTTAAAAGTATATGAAAATAAAGTTGAAGCAACAGCACATGCGATAAAGTTAATCGCATTTGATGAATACTTAGAAAATACAATTTGGCATGATGCTAAAAAACATTTTGCGCTATTGATAATTAATCATGAAAATGCACTTATTGGTCAAACATTTTTTAACTCGGTATTTGGTAACATCAAAGGCGATAAAAATAAGAGAGAGGTACATTTATTCATTTTACAGTCGCAATTTAAGCCATTGAAAAGACCAACTGAAGATATTTTATATCGTTTAGATAGTCGTTCAGGTGTGATGAATGCGTTTAATAAATTATTGCACTACTTTAAGTTCAGAACGCCATTTGAAAACCTGCCAAGAGATATAGACTTTATAAATACTATACTTCAAAAATTTGATGGTGATTTACTCAGTATTGAAAACTGTCATGTTGAGTTTGGTAAATCTCTATTTTTCCGCAATAAAGCCTGTTATATCATAGGAAGACTTATAGATGATGATGATAAGC
>Ga0209396_1002812_pt1 | contig 18046 bp, 13 predicted proteins | sample GOMGulsemesocosm_6_FD_184638 | JGI IMG/M metagenome (GOLD analysis project Ga0209396, IMG submission 184638) | Methane-oxidizing microbial communities from mesocosms in the Gulf of Mexico - GOM8C Gulf of Mexico (SPAdes) (version 2) | ecosystem: Environmental > Aquatic > Marine > Cold seeps...
CGTCAACATAACGTGCCAATGGCATTAGCAACCGATTTTAACCCAGGTACCTCACCTATCGCATCGTTAACTATGATGATGAATATGGGCTGTACTTTATTTAGATTAACGCCTGAAGAAGCATTACGTGGTGTAACTTGCCATGCAGCGAAAGCGTTAGGGTTGCAAAATTCACGCGGCCAAATTCGAGTTGGCTATGATGCTGATTTGGCAATCTGGAATATCGAACACCCTGCACAGCTCGCTTATGAAGTGGCCACACCAAGGTTACACTCTCGCATCGTTAACGGAGAGATTTGTGATGACTAAAACAACTGATCCAGCAGGCTCTCAACATACAATAACAAATCATGCCGCGACTAATGCTGATATTTGGCAGGGTCGAATTGACGCCGAAGACGGTGAAGCAGGCATGCGTTTTCATCAAAAAGTCATTTTAATCGGAGAAGACGAACGATTAACAAATGGCAAACAACCTATAAACCACGCAGGAGTTGTCCTACTCGGTTTTGCTTGCGATGAAGGTGTAAAACGTAATAAAGGCCGTGTTGGCGCAGTACAAGCACCGGATCTTATTCGCAAAGCCCTCGCAAATACCGCATGGCATCATGACAATGCTGCTTTTACAGATAGAGATACAGGTACTAACACGTCAACCCTTGTTGATGCAGGTAATATCTATTGCAACGATACTGATTTGGCTGCCAGCCAAAAAGAACTGGCTAATCATGTCGAAACAGCCCTCAACCAACAAAACAAAGTGATGGTATTAGGGGGTGGGCACGAAATCGCTTGGGGAACATTCCAAGGATTAGCTCAGCATTTCCAAACAGCAAAAGTAAACAAACCGAAAATTGGCATTATCAACTTTGATGCCCATTTTGACTTACGCACCTATTCAGCAGACGAACAAGCATTCCCAACTAGCTCAGGCACGCCATTTAATCAGATAGCGAAACACTGCCAACAACTCGGCTGGGCGTTTAATTATGCATGCCTTGGTGTCAGTCGCGCCAGTAATACCCAAGCGTTATTCACCCTCGCAGATCAACTTGGAGTACATTATCGCGAAGACCACCAGCTAGCTTCTTATCAGCTTGCCGAGCGTATCGAAGAATTAATCGCATTTATTGATAACGTGGATTACCTCTATCTGACCATAGATATCGATGTATTCTCTGCGAGCACTGCGCCCGGAGTTAGCGCACCAGCAGCACGTGGGGTGAATTATGAAAGTGTCGAAGCATTACTACAACCCATATTTAACGCTAGAAATGCAGCAGGCCAAGCAAAATTGCTAGTCGCAGATTTAGCTGAATACAATCCCAATTTTGATATAGACAATCAAACTGCAAGACTTGCAGCACGATTAACGTGGGATATTACCCGCGCAATGTTTAAGTGAAAAGGAAATCCTAATGACTGATAAACGTTTAGATACGTCTCGTACTATCATTGCCCCTCACGGCACCCAACTCAACGCTAAATCATGGCAAACCGAAGCGCCATTACGCATGTTGATGAACAATCTACACCCTGATGTTGCCGAGCATCCACATGCATTGGTTGTTTATGGCGGCATTGGTCGCGCGGCGCGTGATTGGGAATGTTACGACAAAATAGTCGAAGTACTAAAACGTTTAGAGGATGACGAAACACTCCTTGTACAATCAGGTAAACCAGTTGGCGTATTCAAGACCCACAGCAATGCACCGCGTGTACTCATTGCTAACTCAAACCTAGTCCCGCATTGGGCAAACTGGGAACACTTCAACAAGCTCGATAAAGCAGGCTTGATGATGTACGGGCAAATGACCGCAGGTTCTTGGATTTATATTGGTTCACAAGGTATTGTGCAAGGTACGTACGAAACATTTGTAGCCATGGCTAAACAACATTTTAACGGCCAAGCACAAGGTCGCTGGGTATTAACAGGTGGTTTAGGTGGCATGGGTGGCGCACAACCGCTTGCAGCTACGATGGCTGGTTTCTCCATGATTGCCGTTGAATGTGATGAATCACGTATTGATTACCGCTTGCGTACAGGTTATGTCGATAAAAAAGCAACAAGTCTTGATGAAGCATTAGCGCTACTTGATGAAGCAATCAAAAACAAGCAACCAACTTCGATTGGCCTACTTGGTAATGCCGCCGATATTTTCCCTGAATTAGTGAAACGTGGTGTCGTACCAGATTGTACTACCGACCAAACATCAGCCCATGATCCACTTAATGGCTATTTACCTCAAGGTTGGACGATGGCACATGCCGCGTCAATGCGTAAAGAAGATGAAGCGATTGTCGTTAAAGCCGCGAAACAATCAATGGCGGTACAAGTACAAGCCATGTTAGCACTGCAAAAAGCAGGTTCAGCAACGGTAGATTATGGTAATAACATTCGTCAAATGGCACTGGAAGAAGGCGTTGATAATGCGTTTGATTTCCCCGGGTTTGTGCCCGCCTATATTCGCCCACTTTTCTGTGAAGGCATAGGTCCTTTCCGCTGGGTTGCATTGTCTGGCGATCCAGAAGATATCTACAAAACAGATCAAAAAGTAAAAGAGTTGATCCCAGATAATCCACAGCTACACAACTGGTTAGACATGGCACGCGAACGCATTCAATTCCAAGGCCTGCCAGCACGTATTTGTTGGGTTGGCTTAAAAGACCGTCAACGTCTTGGTTTGGCCTTTAACGAAATGGTTAAAAATGGCGAACTTAAAGCGCCGATTGTAATTGGCCGAGATCACCTTGATTCCGGTTCTGTTGCGAGTCCTAATCGCGAAACCGAAGGCATGATGGATGGTTCTGATGCCGTTTCGGATTGGCCACTATTAAACGCTCTGCTCAATACAGCAAGTGGTGCTACTTGGGTATCACTGCATCATGGCGGCGGCGTTGGCATGGGCTTCTCTCAACATTCAGGCATGGTGATACTTTGTGACGGCACCGATGATGCCCATGAACGTATTAGTCGTGTATTACATAACGATCCAGCCACTGGTGTCATGCGTCATGCTGATGCGGGTTATGATATTGCCAAAACCTGCGCGGAAGAACAACACTTAGACCTACCGATGCTTAAATAATTGGTATAAATAATTTTGGAGAAAAACATGTACCAACTAACAATTAAGCCTGGACAACTTACCCTAGCACAGCTTCGTCAAATCAGTCGTGCCCCTGTGCAGGTGTCGCTCGACCCTCGCTGTTACGATGATATCCATGCCAGCACAGAAATTGTAAATAACGTCATTGCCGAAAACCGGGTTGCTTACGGTATTAATACCGGATTTGGCCTGCTTGCTAACACCCGTATCGCGCCAGAAGATCTCGAAACATTACAGCGTAGTATCGTGCTATCTCATGCAGCAGGTATCGGAGAGTTCATGAATGATGAAACCGTACGGTTGATGATGGTACTTAAAATTAACAGTCTCGCGCGTGGTTTTTCTGGCATTCGTTTATCGGTTATTGAAGCGTTAATACAACTCGTTAATGCCGAAGTTTACCCGTGCGTACCGAAAAAAGGTTCAGTGGGTGCATCGGGTGACCTCGCCCCCCTTGCCCACATGAGTACAGTATTACTGGGTGAAGGTGAAGCGCGCCATCAAGGTAACGTCATTTCTGGTGAAGAAGCATTAACGATTGCAGGCATGCAGAAGATCACGTTAGCGCCGAAAGAAGGGTTAGCCTTGTTAAACGGCACACAAGCATCTACTGCGTTTGGCCTTGAAGGGTTATTTGCTGCCGAAGATCTGTTTGCTTCAGCAACCTTATGTGGCGCAATGACAGTGGAAGCAGCGCTTGGTAGCCGTCGCCCGTTTGATCCACGCGTTCACCGAGTGCGTGGTCATCGATCACAAATGGACTCAGCAACTATGTATCGTCACATACTTGAATTTAGCAGTGAAATTGGTAATTCTCACACGGCATGTGAAAAAGTCCAAGACCCTTACTCACTCCGTTGTCAGCCACAAGTAATGGGCGCATGTTTACAGCAGATCCGTAATTCAGCTGAAATTTTCGAAATCGAAGCCAATTCAGTGTCAGATAATCCGTTAGTGTTTGCCGATGATGGCGACATTATCTCGGCGGGTAACTTCCACGCAGAACCCATTGCGATGGCCAGTGACAATCTTGCGCTTGCGCTTGCTGAGATAGGCAGTTTATCGGAACGTCGCATGGCACTATTGATTGACAGCAGCTTAAGTAAATTACCGCCATTCCTCGTAGATAATGGCGGCGTTAACTCTGGCTTTATGATCGCACAGGTAACTGCTGCAGCGTTAGCCAGTGAGAATAAGTCATTAGCCCATCCAGCATCGGTTGATAGCTTACCAACCTCAGCCAACCAAGAAGATCATGTATCTATGGCGACCTTTGCTGGGCGTCGTTTAAAAGACATGGCTGAAAATACCCGTGGTATCTTAGCGGTTGAGCTGTTGTCTGCGGCACAAGGACTTGATTTCAGAGCGCCGCTAAAATCATCCCCATTAATTGAACAGGCTAAAGCAGAATTACGTGAACGTGTCTATTTCTATGACAAAGACCGCTACTTTGCACCCGATATTGCCAAAGCTAATCAACTGCTCCTAGAAGCGGCCCACAACAAGCTTGTTGCAAGAGACATGCTGCCTAGTTTCTAACAACTTAAATAATATAAAAGCCTTAAACCCTGATTTTATACAAACATAATCAAATTTAAGGCTTTGCTATATCATTGAGCTGTCGGTCGTGGAACTTAGATAGTAATAATACTGAGACTATCGCCCCTAATAATGCAAGCCCCATATCTGATTGGGTATCCCATATATAGCCTTGTGTACCTAAAAATGCTTCAGCATTCTCTCCTGTCGTTAACGCCACCCACCATTCGATAAGTTCGTAGAACGCACTAAACGCGAGACTCACCGAGATAATAAACAGTACCCGCCAACGATCACCATTAACCACGTTCTTTCGTATCAATAATTCTCTGGCAATTAATGCAGGTACAAAACCTTGGAAGAAATGCCCGACTTTATCGTAATTATTCCTTTCTGCACCAAATAAACCATCAAAAAAAGGGACTTCGGCATACGTGTAATGACCACCTATCATCAAGACAATACAATGCGCCAAAATGAAACCATACAGTAGTGAAGTCAGTCTAAAACTATTGTAGGTTAACGCTAGAATAACAGCGCCGATGATTGCAGGCACGACTTCAAGGAACCAAGTAAATTGATCTTTTGGGTCAATACCAGACCAAATAAGTACAACTGCAAAAGTTAAAGTCCAAAAGTATTTAATAACGCTACACTCCCAAAATAATATGTATGTCGCTGAGTATATTAATGTAAACGTCATGTTAAAAGTAGAGTAAGATCAAAAAATAACCACACTCTAAACGACGATTAACACAAAATATTACCAACGAGGTACGACCTACCCTAAGTCACTGACAGCATTGATTTTAAAACACCGAAAAAACAAACGTATTGGTTAAATATATCGCAAAACATAATCGGCAGGAATGTTGAACTGGAATATTAATAAAATACTGGTAATATACCGCCCCTCACACCCTAAGTGAGAATTTTATGCAACTAAATGCATGCCAGATTGGCGAAGAAGTACCCGTAATACCGAATACCTCAACGTGTCGTAAAAGCGACAAACTGGTTCCAGCACTAACAATTGGCTTCATTAGCTTATTCTTATTGGCTGCGATCATTGACCTCCCTCGTTTCACTACCTTAATTCAAGACTTATTTTCAGCAGCTGCTGGACAATTTGGTTACTTTTGGCAATGGCTAATGGTGGCAAACTTTGCTGTTGCTTTATGCATTGCGGCAACCCGTTACGGTAAAACGCGTATGGGCCTGAAAACTAAACCTGAAATAGGCACGTTCCGCTGGTTAGCAATGATCATGTGTACTCTATTAGCAGGTGGTGGTGTTTTCTGGTCTGCAGCAGAGCCTATTTATCATTTCATTACGCCACCTGCAAGTTATCCTGACATTACAGGATCAACTGTTGATGCAGTTGTCCCAGCACTTAGTCAAAGCTTCTTGCATTGGGGATTCCTTGCGTGGTCAGTGCTTGGCACACTCGCAACGATTGTATTAATGTATGCACATCACCATCATGGTATCAAGCTGCGCCCACGTGCGTTACTTTTCCCTATCGTTGGTAATCGTCTAGAAAACCATTGGTTTGGTGCTGTCATTGACGCATGTTCAATTATTGCGGTTGCAGCTGGTACGATTGGTCCAATTGGTTTCTTAGCATCGCAAATGGGTTATAGCCTTGAAGTACTAACAGGCCTTAAAAATGACATGAATTCTCAGCTGATGATATTAGCAGTGGTTGTGTTGATTTGTGCGCTATCAGCCGCATCTGGCATGGACAAAGGTTTACAGTGGCTTAGTCGCTTAAACGTCATTGGCGCATTTGCATTACTGCTCGCAATACTGATTTTAGGCCCAACACAATTCATTTTTGAACAGTTTGGCCGTGCATTCGCAACTTACTTGCAAGACATACCAACGATGAGCCTGACTCACGACAATCCAGGTTGGAATGTTTGGTGGACTTGGTTCTTCTGGGGCTGGTTCATTGGTTTTGCACCTATGATGGCGATTTTTATCGCACGTATTTCAGAAGGTCGTAGTATTCGTGAGTTAGTATTGGCTGTTGCCATTGGCGCTCCGATTGCAACAAACTTCTGGTTCTCGGTATTAGGCGGTACAGGTATCTTCCTCGAGTTACAAGCACCAGGCATTATTTCAGGTCCATTAAATGAAGCTGGCTTGCCTGCGGTATTGTTAGCAACATTACAACAATTACCATTAAGCGAAATTTTGCTACCTGCATTCTTGGTACTAACAACAACGTTTGTGGTTACCACTGGTGATTCAATGGCTTATTCTATTGCGATGGTTGTATCAGGCGACAATGAACCCGACCGTAAGCAGCGCATATTCTGGGCTGTTATCATGGGTTGTGTTGCTGCAGCGTTATTACTCGCGGGTGACGGCGGTTTAAATGCACTGCAATCATTCATTGTGATTACTGCTGTACCAGTATCGTTGCTTATTGCCGCAACCTTGTTAACAGGGCCAATGGCTGCAATTAAGATGACTAAAGCACAAGATGCGCTACTTGCAGAAAAAGCACTAGCAAAAGCATAATAAACAAAACAGCCTGATTAATAAGCAATGTTAGCTTAATATTATCAGGCTGTTTTATTCCTCATCTCGAATAACATTTCTTATCAATTCTACCGTCAGTCCAGCATTTTTATAATCAATCGGTATTTCCACGCAACGTCCTTCTTTTTCAATAAACAGAGACGGAAAACTCGTCCCCCCTATAGAACGAGCAAAGGCAATTTCAGTTAATAAATCTTGATGAAGTTGTTGAGATACAAACACAGTTTCAAATTTATCCGAGTCTAGACCAAGCTGCTTCGCTAATTCAACCAAAACTGTATTATCACTGGGATTTTTGGCATTAAGATAATAAGCAACTTGTATCGCATCAAGCATCGCCTGTTCTGCACCTTGAGTACGTGCAGCAAGAATTGCTCTACATGCCGGATAAGTGGAACGTCGTGGTGTATTTTCAGTCCAAAATTCATAATTAAATGTCGTGCCAAGATAATTTTCAATCTTCTTCCAGTAAGATGCAACTTGCGCCTGCATCATTTCAGGCATTGGCTCATCACTATCAGGTGCCAATCCCCCCAATAGATAGATAATGTCTACATCATCAGCAACAACCTGCTTAATTTCATTCCATATCGGTTTATAACCCCAGCACCACGAGCACATAGGATCATAAACATAATAAAGCTTTGGTTTTACTGATGGCATTTGACAGTTTCCTTAATCATTACGCTCAGAACGGTTTTCAGCAACAATATCAGAGTCTTTCTGTGCGTAAAAATCAACTCTGAATTCGGTATCATCCGTCATAAACTCAACTTTATGCCAATACTCAGGCGGTGAAATAGCCGATTCATCTTGTTCAATCACAATCTCTTGCTCTATCGCGCCTCGTCTTTCGGTAAAACCATAAAATTTCAACGAACCACTAATAACCTTAATTTTCCCATAAACACCTGCGCGGGTATTATGTAAGTGTAAGAACATTTTAGGGATATTATTCGGCGTAAAGACTGGCGTTGATTTGTAGTTCACAAAATCAGTTGGGATTGTCGGCATAAGCACACTCACTCGTAGTAAAGATAATGATTAATAGGTATAAAATATACGCCCATTATCCATGAGCGCAAGTAAGATATCCCAGCGATTAGATCTTAAACGTTAAGTGAGGCTCCGCGCGTTTGGATCACATCCCGATACCAGAAAAAACTTTCTTTACGGATACGCTCTAAAGTACCACTACCATCGTCACGACGGTCAACATAAATAAAGCCATAGCGTTTATCCATTTCAGCGGTTGAGTTGGCCACTAAATCAATCGGCCCCCAACTGGTGAACCCCATAAGTTCAACACCATCTAAGATCGCCTCCCTTGCCTGTACTAAGTGATCGTTCAAATATTTAATACGATAATCATCAATGATCTCGCCATCCGCAGTAACTTCATCACGCGCCCCTAAGCCATTCTCAACGATAAACAAAGGCTTTTGGTATCTGTCATACAAGAAATTCAATAATACCCGTAAACCTTTCGGATCGATTAACCAGCCCCACTGACTTTTTTCTAAATAAGGATTCGGCACACTATCAATAATGTTACCGACTTCCTTTTGCTTGGGGTCAGCACTGGCACAGCCGCTGGCATAATAACTAAACGAGATAAAATCGACACTCGCTTCAGCCAGCGTTTCTAAATCCCCCTCTTCCATTCTTACTTCGATATTATTGTCTCTGAAATAACGCAATATATAACCAGGGTATCTACCACGGGTCTGCACATCACCAAAGAATAGCCACTTGTTATTCTCGTGTACCGCAGCCATAACATCATCGGGATTACAGGTATAAGGATAATTAAGCGCACCCAACAACATATTACCAATTTGGGCATCTGGAATTATTTGTTTACACAAGGTCACCGCTTTGGCACTGGCAAGGAGTTGATGATGAATTGCTTGATAAATGGCTTGCTCGTCTGCGGCTTCGGGTAAACCGACACCGGTATACGGTGCATGTAACGACATATTAATTTCATTAAAAGTCAGCCACAATTTCACTTTATTTTGGTAACGCTCAAACACGGTTACTGCATAGCGTTCAAAAAATTCAATCAGTTTTCGATCAGCCCAGCCACCATAGTGCTCAACTAACCCCACAGGCATTTCATAATGTGATAACGTCACAAAAGGTTTAATATCATGCTTGGCTAATTCATCAAAAATACGGTCATAATAAGCAAGACCCGCTTCATTCGGCTGACTTTCATCGCCATGAGGAAATATACGCGTCCATGCAATTGATAACCTCAAGCAGGTAAACCCCATCTCTTTGAATAGTTGAATGTCTTCCGGGTAGCGGTTATAAAAATCGATAGCAAGATCTTTAATACCCGCGGTTTTATCAGCACGCTCTTGATGCGCACTTAAAATCCCTTTAGGCAATAAGTCCGCGGTCGATAAACCTTTACCGTCTTGATTAAACGCACCTTCGGTCTGATTCGCCGCAATCGCGCCGCCCCATAAGAAATCCTGTGGAAATAAATTCATTTGTTCCTCAACTCATAAAACAATCCATGTTGAATGCGATGATAAACTATAATAAATAATGACTAGTTGAACACGTTCACACTTTTAAAATTGAATTTAGCTCAATAATCGATACTTTAAATACCGTAATCGCATTCAGCATATGTGATACGGCGGTTCTGGGCACTTTATCCATAGTCCAAGGTGTCGTTTGATTTTGTTCAAAATAAGCACTTGTTAATACCATTTGCTGGTACTTATCTTTTATATCTACTATTTCAACTGCCACACCTACAACATGAGTATTAGAGTATTTCCATGTGGGAACCGTTTGAGGTTTTCGGTCACATGGCGCCACATCATTCGGAGACATGTAACGACTCTCACCATGAAACACTAAATTAAGATCGACTCCTTCCCTATCACACCCTTGTCCTTTCAACTTTTTGGCTAATGCGTGTCGATTGCTAACATGACCAATTAAATAACGCTCATCAGCACTTAAATGAAAAGGAATATGGCTAATATGCGGTATATTGTTAGCGTCGATAAATACCAGCGTCGCTAATGGGTGTTGCTTAATGATCGTAAGCGAATAAGTCATCTTTTTTGCTGCATCATTATCATGCTTAATTTGAGACATAAGAAAACACCTCTTTACACTGACCTGTTTTTAATAAGTTCGCTTTTACTTGCGGCCACTCGTCGTTAATAATGCTAAACAAGGCAGTGTTTCTATAACTACCGTCTTCTATACGACGATTCTTTCTTAAAATACCTTCAAACTTACCACCGATACGCGCAATCGCATTACGTGATTGTAAGTTGTTCTCATGAGTACAAATTTCAACACGAGTGAAATCTAATGTTTCAAAAACATATTCAAGCAGTAGATATTTAGCATGGGAGTTAACATGGCTACGTTGAAATGCAGGAGAGATAAAGGTGTGCCCAATTTCCAAAGCGCGATCGACTTCATTAACACGAAATAAACGCGTTGAACCCACTATTTTATTGTTCTGCTTGTTAATAATGACAAACGCAACTTGTGATCCCGTGGCCATCTCATCAATCATGCCGACAATCCAGGACCGTGCAATTTCGACATTTTCACAAGGGTTTGACTGCATATAGCGCCAAACTTCAGCAAAGTTCCCCGCATTATAAAAATCAGATAGATGCTCCATTGTTATTGGTTCTAATTTGATCAATTCACTTTCAAGAGTTACTGGTTTTAGCATAAGTTAGATTTCCTTATTCTTATTTTGAATACAAAGTGTTGAATACAGAGTGTTGAATGTTTTCTAATTATGCGTTTATTTGGTATAACTACTACAACCAGAATTTATAAAAATGGTAGACCAGTTTGAAATTACTTAGCCTAACACTTGCCATCAATGCGCACATAACGGCACAAACCAGTGTCAAGACTGAACAAAAGATGACAGAACAGAAAAGAAAGCGCCGAGCAAAATACTTACTCATCGCCGATGCATTAAAACAAGCAATTAAGCAAGGACAGGTAGTTCCAAGTGAAGCACTTCCCTCAGCCCGCACATTAGCCACACAGTTAAATGTTAACCGGCATACCATTATGGCTGCAGTCGCAGAATTGGTTGCCCAAGGTTGGATTGAAGCCAAAGAGCGTTCGGGATATCGGATCGTTAATAAGTTACCTATTCAAACAAGCAAGACGATAAGCAACCTCACTGTTGAGCATCAAACTTTTGATTGGCAGTTTCGACATAAAAAGACCACAGCCACTGCAGCAGTTAAGGGAGCCAGTGCATATATATACAATTTTTCAGGGGGCCAGCCTGACAACCGCTTATTCCCATTTAATGAATTCAAACACTATTTTTCGCAACTTTTTCAGCATCCGAAATTTACCCATTTAGGCTATGATAATAATGTCGGAGAAACGGACTTGATCACCCAAGTTTCAACCTATTTACGTCGTGCTAGGTCGATAACTAATAAAGAAATCATGATTTGTAATGGCTCTCAAGAAGGCCTGTATATGGTATCTAAACTGCTATTACAAGCCGGTGATAAAGTGGCCGTTGAACAGTACGGCTATCCACCAGCATGGGCAGCCTTTAAAAGTTCTGGCGCTGAGCTTGCTGTTATAGAACAAGACCATAAAGGCATCATCCCTGAGTATCTAGCTACACAACTTGCAAAGGGAGATATTAAACTCATTTATTTGACGCCATTACATCAATACCCGACAACAGTGACATTGGATGTCAGTAGAAGAATGCAGATATATCAGCTAGCTGCACAATACGGCGTCGCAATTGTTGAAGATGATTACGACCATGAGTTTCATTACGACTCTCAACCGATTGCCCCGATGGCAGCAGATGATCCACTCGGCTTAGTGATCTACATTTCAACCTTCTCCAAATTAATGTTCGGTGGTGCCCGTATTGGTTACGTGGTAGCAAATAATGCATTAATCACAGAGTTAACCGCATACAAAACGTTAATGAACCATAAGAGTAATGTGTTAATGCAACAAGCAGTCGCTAAGTGGATGCAACAAGGTGGTTTTGAGAGTCATTTAAGACGCATGACCCGCTGCTACCATAAACGCCGTGACTTTTTAGTTAACCTATTACGGGGCTATCAACAACAAGGTTTGCCAATCACTTTTGATTGCCCCGCTGGCGGCATGGCGCTGTGGGTAGATATGGGCGTATCAATTGTTGGTCTAAAACAAACGTTGCTGACCAAAGATGTGTATTTACAGACCGAAGTTGAATTTAATTTGGTAACAGAGCATTTGATAACCGAACAAAAAAAATCGCAATATCGGTTTATTCGGGTGGGGTTTGCTTCCATGAATGAAGTCGAAATAACGCAGGGAATGAAGATTATCGTTCAAGAATTATATGGTTAATTTACTCAATAATAGATCGAGCTAATCGATGTAATACCTAACTCCTTTCGGTTTACTCTATAGGAGGCTAGCTGGAACTAACTTTCAAAAATAACCAGCAGCCGACAAAAGATGATCGAAGTCAATAATTTATGATAAAAAAACCAAAAGCCATGCCTCCAATTTTATTAAGAGAAAGAATTATTCACTATTTCACTAATCCCACAAGCTTATAATACCAATCCTAAATACCTTTTTAGTCCAATGTAATAATAGTACTAGTTAAAAAATCCAATTTATACATCTAAACTGTGCGGTTATACTTTTGTTCGATAAGTAACCACCCCGATAAACACATAATTGAGTGTGGAACAATATATGTATACTCATTTCACGACAATCAGTTACAAAACACAGCTCGGGAATGAGTAAGGGATCACATGTTTAAAAGTATACGGACGCGTATTGCCATTTGCGCAGGGTTAACAATGGTCTTTACCTTATTAATAGCGATGGGGATGACAACCAACGCCTTTACTAAAGTCAACCAGGAAATAACAGAAAAAGTAAAAGTACAACTAACCAATGCGACCACTTTGAACTTACGTTCGACCGCAGATAACCAAGCTAAAACTATCGAGAATCAACTATCCCCAGTTTTAGCAAACCTTACTCAAATACGTTCCATCATTGAACTAAGCGCACAGACCCGAGCAGATGCTGAGACAATTGTTAAGCAGTTCACAGCCTCACTTGAAGTACAAGACAAAGCTGTTTTTGCTGGATATATGGTATGGGAAGAAAAAACGTGGCCACAAGAGTCAGAATCGAACGCGGCAAAAGCATTCAATACTAAAGGCTATTTAGCACCATTTTTTTCACCTAATTCAAATAACAGCTTTGATATTGTCGCAATGGATAGTTTTAACAATACAACTCTGAACGCAAATGGCGAACGAACCGATGATTGGCACTTAATCCCTTATGAAACTGGACAAACTTTCGTAATGGAACCCTATATGTATCCAGTTCGAGGCCAAAAGGAACTGATAACTACAATTAGCCAGCCATTAAAACTAAACGGTAAAATCATAGGTTCACTTGGCTTCGACCTCTCTTTGACAGAACTGCAAGGCCAAAGTGAAAAACTCGCCAAAAAACTCTTTGATGGGAAAGGTAATATCATTATTTCTTCATGGAAAGGGGCTTTACTGGCTAATAGTAAAGATAACAGCCATGTAGGTAAAAAAGTACCTTCAGCATTGTCGTCGCAGTGGAAAAAGATCCAAGACTTAGCGACTCAGAATGATATTGGTATGATCACTATTGGTAATGATGAGTACGCGATCACCTCTATCGATACTAGTGGTGCGCCTTGGATTGTGATGGTATCGGTTCCAACCAACGAACTGACCCAAAGTGTGGCAACATTTGAGAACTGGAGTCATGAACAAAATTCAGAAGCACTCAATCAAGGTATTTTTGCAGGCGTAATCGCTGTTATTATTGGTATTGCTGCGATGAGCTTTATTGCAAACTCACTTGGTAAAGTACTGATTAATTTAGTCGAACGCTTTAAAGATGCAGCCCAAGGCGATGGCGACTTAACCTACCGTATAGAAGTAAAAGGTAAAGATGAAAGTGCACAACTGGCACACTGGTTTAATATCTTTTTAGAGCGTATGCAAGAGATGTTGCGTGCTGTAATGACAAGCGCAAACCAAGTTGATCAAGGGGCTGGCGCAGGCTTACAAGGTGCAGCCAGTTCCAAAGAGCAACTCGATATTCAAGTCAATGAAGTTAATTCGTTAGCAACCGCAATTAATGAAATGAGTGTAACAGCTCAAGAAGTCGCTAACTCAGCTATGCAAGCAGCCACAGCAGCAAACCAAGTTCAAACGAATAGTATAAGCGGCATTGGTCGAATGGATACAGCTGTATCCTCTGTTGACAATTTAGCGGTTCAAATTAACAACGCTCAAAATCAAACTCAAAACTTGGTTGAATCGAGCACCTCAATCCAAGGAATACTCGGAGAAATTAGTAGTATTGCAGAACAAACGAATCTACTTGCTTTAAATGCAGCAATTGAAGCAGCACGCGCTGGTGAAGCTGGACGTGGGTTTGCGGTAGTTGCAGATGAAGTGCGTAACCTTGCAACCCGCACGCAAACTTCAACTAAAGAGATTGGTGCTATGCTGGCAAGGCTAGAACAAGAAACACAATCCATTGTGATATCAATGCAGCAGGGACAGCAACAAGCTGTTGAGACTAAAAAAGAAACGCAATCTGCACAACAAGCGTTTGAGGAAATAAACCAAGCAATTGAAGTGATCAACGATATGAATAATCAGATCGCATCAGCGGCAGAAGAGCAAAGCTGCGTATCTGAAGAAATTAACCGCAATGTTGTACGTATTAACGATACCACAATGGAAGTAATGGAAGGTATGAGTGCTTCAGTCATAATTAGTAACGAGTTAACTGACAGTGCGACGAATTTACGTGGAGAATTAAGCCATTTCAAAATCTAGGACTTAACTTAATCTAATTCACATCACAATTAGTCCTACATTGTGATGTGAACTTGGATTTTAAAGCTTTAGGGCTAGTAGCGAATTACGCAATTCGACATACCAATAATTCATTTAAATGTGTTTGCTCTTCATTGGTGATTTGTTCCCCGCTATTCTTGGAGATTAAAAAAACGTTCTCTGTCGATTCACCAAGAGAACTGATCTTCGCAGAGTGAATCGTTAAATCACTTTGTGAAAATACAGAGCAGATTTCCTCCATATAGCAAGGATCATCCAATGTGTTGATTTTTAGGAGTGATTTATTTTTTTTACTTGATTTTAAAAACTCGACAACTGTTGTGTTTTCAAAGTTTTTCACAAACCTCGGTGTAGACAAATTGTTGTACGATATTTCATTGTTAATTGATTTTTTAACTCGATTGACTATTTTATCAAGTCGAATTTTTTCAGTTATCGGCTCATTTTTGCTATCAAGTAACTTGATTATTTCTAATACCATCCCGTCTTTTGTTTGCATAATTTGCGCATCTTTGATCTTTAACTTAGCCGTAGCTAGGGTGTTGAATATATCAACAAAAAGCTTAGGTCTGTCTTTTGTATAAACGATTAAGCAGGTTGAGCTAGGCGACAAACTATCGGAAATGAAAATCATATCTTGTCTCACCGAGCCCTTTAAAATTTGCTCTGTAATACAACTAATCTCATCAACACTGTTACTGCTAAAAAAGTGATTAGGTAAAGTTGACCATAACGACGCGATATCTTGTTCGCTCCAGTCCACGCTAGTTAGTTTACTTGTTGCGTCATTTCTATTTTCTCTGATAAGGGTACGAACTTCGAATATATTTTCTATACCTTGCCTTAGCGCATCTCGAGTTGATAAATACAGCTGTTTGAGTTGACACTCGTGCCACTCATTCCAATATTGCTCGTTTGTAGCGATCATATCTGCCACGGTAAACACGTAGAGCGCGTTAAGCTTGTCAAAAGAACCGACCTGTTTCGCAAATTGCTTGATAACATTCGGATCGTTAATATCTTGGGTTTGAATCGTACCAATAAGAAGATCTTGGTTTGCGACTAACCAGTAAACCAGTTTAATACTTGAGTGTTTTAGTTGGTGTACTTCTGCAAATTCTTTGGCAATAATGGCACTAAGTTGGCTATTCTCAACAGCTTGCTTACCTGATATATGGTGACAAAGCGTTGCTAGAACAAGCGAAACCCTATCTTTAACATGTTGATTTACATTATAAATAAAACTTTTATTATTGAAATCACGACTAAAACTGTCAATTGCTTGCATCGCTTTACAGGTATGTTCATCGATGGTGTAAGCGTTATGCATATCGTATTGCATTTGACCTTCGATTTGCTTCCAATGTGCAAAATAGGACGCTAAAATACCGTATCGATGCATTAAACTGAACGCAGTTTTTAACCCGTCAGGTTGTTTTAAAAGGGCGATGAATTCTTCTCGACATCCTTGATAACAGCTAAGTTCACCCAGTAATGTTCGCCGAGTTTGTCTCAATAATCTGAGTGTTTCTGGCGCTATTCCGTTAATATCGTTATGTTTAGCAATCAACAAAAACAGTCTCAAGACTTGACGCTTGTCGATAAAGACTTCTTTATATCTTGCTTCAATGAGGTTATTTCGAACCATAAAATATTCATCAATAATGCGTTCAGGCTTCTTGGGTTGGTACTTTAAAATATCAAATTGAAAAGAATCACTGAGCATTTGATTCAATTCGCGTATACGCGTCATCGCAGTAAACAAGTAACCCATCATGCTTTCAATTGCATGCTGGGAATTATCATCGCCACCGAAACGCATAAATTCAGCGACAGCCGATTGATAATCAAACAGTAGTATTTCTTGTGGCCTGTTAACAACTGAATGTAACGCCCAGCGTATTCGGCAGACAAAATCATAGGACTCTAATAGTTCAGAGGTTTCATCTGAGGTTAAAAAACCTGTCGACTCTATTGTTTTCGGATTATCAATTAGAAAATGCTTTTGTGCTATCCAATGTATGGTTTGTACATCTCTCATGCCACCCGGATTATTTTTTAAATTAGGCTCTAAGTACAACGCGGTATTTTTTGCATGTTTATGGCGGCTCTCCTGCTCTGTTAGCTTCGCATGGAAAAACGCTTTACTTGTCCAAACCTTGTTTTGAAAAAGCGCATCCTTGATCATTGATGCGTGAGACGATGGCCCTAACAATGGACGAATATCGAGCAAATTTGTCGCGATGGTAATATCTTCTGCTGCCAATTGAATTGCTTCTTTGAACGTTCTGACAGAGTGACCAATGTCTGTCCCTAAATCCCAAAGCTTAGTGACAAAACAAGACAGTTTTTCTTCAACATCTGTGGACACCTTACCATCACTAATAATGGCCAGATCTATATCTGATTGAGGATGAAGCCTTTTTCTTCCGTAGCCACCAACTGCATTGATGGATAAAACTGACTTATTTAATTCAAATGAACACCAAAGTGCAATAAGCAGTTGATCAAAATACTCGGATCTTTTTTCCATTAATGATTGAATTGAATCAGTATGAAATTTTTGGTTTAACTCACGATCAAACTCTGCGATGCGTCGACGTAATTCCGCACCAGAAGTTTCCATTGAAACGAAAGACATGTTAATCATCCTTTATAATAGCTTGAATCAGTATTTAAACTGTCAAACTTTCCCTTAAAACCTCACCAACAATAGTTATAGTTAAAATGATAACAGCTCTAACTAAATCATTCAATTACACTGTGGTTATTGCTCCTCTACATATATCCGGTGAGTTTCGTACACATATAAATGTTAGAGCACTAATCAATTAGCATAGAGTACGTGTATAAATCAGCCGTGTATGGATCATGTTTATCGCTATTTATGTCCATAATCTTGTTAAAATTAACAACATGTATAATGTA
>Ga0209396_1002815_pt1 | contig 18035 bp, 12 predicted proteins | sample GOMGulsemesocosm_6_FD_184638 | JGI IMG/M metagenome (GOLD analysis project Ga0209396, IMG submission 184638) | Methane-oxidizing microbial communities from mesocosms in the Gulf of Mexico - GOM8C Gulf of Mexico (SPAdes) (version 2) | ecosystem: Environmental > Aquatic > Marine > Cold seeps...
GTTCTGAATAACCCAAGCTATCAGCATGATATATCGACTACTCTTGAAGCCGAACTTTCTCTTGAATATGGTTTTAGTGATGTACTACAAGTTGAATTCTCCGCCAATAGATCCAATGAACTTGAAAAGGGCTTTGATACCGAAATGTTGGTAGAGTATGAGTTAGGCCTTTCTTACATGTTTATTGAACAACAAGGTTTTCTGCCTCAGTTCACCATTACCGCTGGAGCTATTTTCGAAGACAGTGAAGTCGGTTATGAAACGGGCTTGCTTTATAGTTATCAATTTTTAGAAATGCATTTCCTTCATGGTAACTTCATTTATGAAAGTATTGATAACAAAAATGAAGTTGCTGGTAACTTAGCTTATGCCTTTATCTTTGCTGAGTCCTGGACGCTTTTAGCTGAATTTGAACGAGCTAAGGAAAGTAGTCATGGTTTCTCTAGTGATTATTTGAATACCTTAAGCACAGGAGTAGTTTTCGAAACTCAAGCGGAGCTTGAGCTAGGTGTTGCCTACTTAGCTTATAACCAAGACACCATATTAACTCATAGTTGGCAATTTAAGGTCTCATATGAGTTTTAAATTGTGAATAAACTAGATTACCAGTTGATTAAGAAAATACAGAGCTTTCTCATAATGGCTCGAATATACCAATCTCCTGATTAATACTTGTTATAATAATCAGTTACCCGGCTGGTTCATCCAACTTCTCAATGTAATCCTACATACCAAGCGATAAGTACTTTACTTATTTAAGCAAAAGCTTTGCAAATTGGGATTGTACTCTCATTTTGCATGTTTTTTACTTATCACCTTCGACCCTTATAGTTTAACTAGCTGTATTTAAAGCTTTAAATTGTTGGTGCGGTTTTTGAAATGATCTTAGAAAGTTATAAGGTTAGAACGTTAGAAAGTTTTATAATTTTCTGCCGGCATCAACTATTAACAGAGTAGCTGAGGAATTGAATATGAAAAATAACCAAATAAAATTATTTACTAGCCGCCTAATATTAATTTTGTGCTGTTTTAACTATTTTATCAATAGTGCAAGTGCAGGCTTATTTACCTTAAATGACAGTACTGACATAGGTGCGTTATCATTATCAGAAAGCTTCAGTTCTTTTTATGGTTATGGTTCACTTAATAAAGCCTCAGCAAACACCGGTTATGAAGAAGAAGGGGCTGCAATAATGTTTTTGGCTGAGTATGCTGATGAATTAGCATTTATCACTTTGATAGATGCTGTTGGGGCTTCTCACTCTATTAGGCATGTTAAAATGTCATTAAGTGACTTTAACATGTCAGATGTTGTTTTAGTTGATGACTCTGGTGAAAGTACCGGTTATGGCTTTAAATGGCGGTGGTTTTCTTGCTGTACTGATGGCATGGTTTATAAGATAAGAAACAATAGTAATTTTGATATCGATATTGATTTTCATGATATTGTCGGCTTAAGTAGCTTCAAATTTTTGTCTTTTGATGATGATTCTGTGAAGGCAGTGAATATCCTTAACCCCTCATTTTCTATTCAAAGCAAAGCAGTGGCACAACCTATTTTATTTACTGCTCAGGCTATAGCTGTACCTGAGTCAACAATGCTATCGCTATATTTATTAGCTTTGGCAAGTTTAGCATTAACAAATTTCACAACAAAAAGTCACAAATTAGTATTAAAGGGAAGCCTGGACATGAATTGAATAGATAACTTTAGTTTTAAACGTTAATGGTAAATTGATAAACCAAGCTCCTCAGCTATCGCTTCAACTAGGTTTACCCCAACTACTGAGTTACCAAAGCTGTTAAGTGGCGGGCTCCATGAACAGATAACGCCATATCCAGGTACTATGGCAATTACCCCACCGCCAACACCACTTTTAGCAGGTAAACCGACTGAGAAGGCAAATTCCCCCGATTGGTCGTACATACCACTCGTGGATAAAATAGCATTTACTCTATGACTATCACGTGGCGAGCAAATGACTTCATTTGATTTAGGAACGACACCTTTGTTTGCCAAAAAGAGTAAGCTTGATGCTAATTGCTGGCAATTCATTGCTATAGAGCACTGAGTGAAGTAGTGGCTTAATACTTCAGGTATTTCAGACTCTATATTCCCAAAACTCTTCATTAAATAAGCTAAGGCAGCATTTCTGCTCCCATGAGATAACTCTGACTTATAAACATGTTTATCAATATAAATATTGTCATCACCAGCGAGTTTGCGCATAAAGCTCAAAAAAGCGAGCTTGCTGGATGAAAACTGACTAGTAAGTACATCAGCTATGAGTAATGCACCTGCATTAATTACCGGGTTTCGTGGTATGCCTTTTTCCCATTCAAGCTGAATTATAGAGTTAAAGGGTTGCCCTGAAGGCTCCATACTTACTCGTTTCCACAATGGCTCTCCTTTGCGGTTCATTGCCATGACTAAACCAAAAATCTTAGAAATGCTCTGAATAGAAAAGGGCATAGTAAAGTCACCCGCGCCAAAAATATTTCCGTCAATTGTTGCCACACAAACACCCATCCTACTTTCAGGTACTTCTGCAAGCGCAGGAATATAATCAGCTACGTTGCCTTGTTTATAAAGCTCATGTTGCGAGTTTAGTATTTCTTGCAGTTTGACTTGGAAATTTGCACTGTTTTTTATCATATAGCTGACTACTAGGGTGAAGTAAGGTGTTAAAGCAGTTCATTATGCATAAAAATAGCGCTATGCCTAGTGACTTGTGTAATCGTCTAATTTAAAAAATTTACTTAAATGGTTAATGGTAATACATACTAGTATTTGATCATTTGCTCGATGGTAGCTAGACATAACATGTTATTTCTGAACTTTATTCATATCACTTACCACCTGTTTAATCGGTGTTGCATAATAAGTCGCTATTAATATAGTGCGCTGAAGTTCATGGTGATCAATTTGAGCTTGAACTTGACATAACTTACCCACAGACTGAATGAACAAGGGGTAGTTATTCTGCTCTACTGCTTGTTGATTACGCTCAATTTCTATTAATGCTAACAATGAAGTAAATTCATGAGGAGCTAAAGGATTGAAGTTTTTATTGGTAAATAAATACGCTTCAATAGCAGTTAAATTTTGCAGATCTCGTTGGCATAGGGCAGCCTGTAATGATGTATTACTACCAAATAACATCATAGAACGTAAATAGTTAAATGGCGGTTGGCTCTCGCGGGAGATTAACTCACTGTTAGTAAATAAATAATGTAAAACATTGCGCTGCTTCGAATCTACTGTATTGAAGTTTTCGTCAATTTGTAATGCCGGTGTGAAAAAGCTTAAGGTATTATTCGTTTTTATCTTACTGATAAGGGCAGGGGGGAAACTTTTGTTACTGATAAAGTTAGTTGTTAATTCTTGATAAAAATCAAAGCTTGATGATTTTATTTGTCCCTGTTTAAACATAAAGCCCAACTGAACGATATTCTCAGCTTCACTCGAATCGAGGTAATGCTGTAACAAAGCGTTAAGGTCCATCTTTGTTAATAAATTGATTAGTGTTTGTAAGTGTATTTTCATGTTTTTAGCTTTCTACGAACGGTAATTATTAAAGTCTATCAGTATATTAACTGCATTAAAAATTGTATCAATGCGCTTAACAATTTATCTTTATTATCAATATCAGGAGCTGATTTTTTGAATTTTTAGTGTCTTTCTTTCTGACGGATTGCTTCAATAGAAATTAAAGATTCAATTTTGGGTTTAGCAATAAAGGTTAATGTTTGTCAGGGGAGGGGGTTATGATTATTCCTTCATTATACATTAAGGCTCTACTGCCAAAAAATAGGGGCAAGACAGCGGGGTTCTCAATTTATAGCTATAAAAAATGCCAGTGGTTAGCTGACATATTTCGTTTGTGTTTACTAAATTTTATTAATCAATAGCGACAGGACGTTCAGATATTTTGAAAATGGTTCTAATATCCCACACCTGTCTATCAAATGGATAAACTTCATTATTTTGATATTGATCACCCCATTGGTGATGTTGAAATAATAAGTACTGGTCAGTGTTATGAGTAATCAAGTTCCAAGTTCGAGAATTAAATACATAACAACCTGCATTATTGCTATAACATTCAGGAGATACACTACCTGTTTGTTTATCTTTATAGCGTGTTATCGCTAAAGAACCATCACTATTTACTTTCCAGTCACCAGTGAACTTTGTGATTTCATCAGTGCTGATTGTACCATTTTCATCCTTATCACTAATACCAACGGTTAAAGCGGTATTATCAGCATTTAATTCAATCCAAAACTGATCTAGTGGACTATCAAAAATAGCATTGTCATATTTGTAAATACCGACAATATTATCATTTGTCCAAGTAGCGGTTTCTGAAACTATATTACCTTCACCAACCGTTTTACTGATGATATTACCGCTTGTATTAATATGTTTCACCATAAAATGGCTAGCAACGGAATTTTTTGTATTAACCTGGTCAATCATTATTTTTGAATTATCACCAAACGAAATTGTTAATTCATTAGCATCTTTTTGCCACGTAAAATCTCTAGGCAATACTTTTGTTGAACCACTACCATCTTCATTAAATGTAAACTTGTCAGCAAAAACATGTTTTGTTAACTCATTATATTGACCAGAGGTTTGTTCATAGGGCAAGGTTAAGTAAGTTGCAGAGATCGTATTTTGATTTGAAGGTAATTGCTTGGTGTTTTTTAGTGCTGTGTAGATTTGTAATTCACTAATGTTTTCATCAATTAATTCACCATCAGGATAATGCTTTAAGATGCTTTGAGCTATGACTAAATCATCATATGTACCATGTGATGAATAACGCTTAATGCTATAGCTTAAAACAGATGTTTCTAAATCAATGTGTTGCCTTAGACCTTCACTCTCAACAATTACTCTACTAGCAATTACCTCAGGTGAATTTAAAGTTACAGTAATAACGCCTTCAGTTTCAGTCCAAGTAAATGTCGATTGTGCCTGCTTTATTGTATTGGTGATGGTGTTAAACCAAGTTCCTGTATTCGTTCCATCGTGGTTAAAGTGAATCGAACCTAAACTTTGTACAAGGGTATTCATTGGCAATAAATGATAATTGTCAGGCACCTTATAAGCCGATGAATCTTTTAATTTATCGTTAGAAAGTAGGCTTTGCTGTGTTTGGCTATATTCATCACTACCTTGCACATTGCTAACATAATCTTTTGCTTTCTCAATATCACTGACTAATTCTAAGGTATTATCAACATCATCAGGTAAATCGGCATTCGTATTATCACCATCTTTGATGGTGGCTCTTGTTGAATATTGGTTGCGGCTTTTCGTCGTTTCTTGTACTTGTTGTGGTGTAACTCCCGTTTTCGTATTAATCGCGAAATCAATGGCGGTCGCTAATGTTAATACGGACTCATTGCTTATTTGTAATTTACTTTGTGTAAAATCATCATCCGTTGTTATATCTACATTATTATTTTGTAATTTAAGTAAAGCGTAATTAGCGGTGGTAATATTACTAAGGTTCACAGCAAAGTACTCATCATCTGAAATTATTTCATCATCACCGGCCTTTTCTCGTAAAAGCGTCATGCTACCTAGCACTGATTTATAAGCAGCAATGTTATTATCAGCCGTACCTATCGCGGTTACATCAATAAAGCTATCTGCTTGACTATCATCCAAGGTAATCGTTGCTTGATAAAGGCCTGTATCATCAATCGTGGTGGTAAATTTATCTTCAGCACCGGATGCAGAAATAGTAATGTTACCTTTATATAAAGCCTCATGGCTTACTCTACCTTCTATGGTGGTAGATATGGTTAATTGGTTAATATCAATCTGTACTTTTTTACTGCTGGTAGCACCATCATTATCAGTGACCGTTAATTCTAACTCTGCTTGTTGATTTACATAGGTTTCAGGTGCTGTAAAGGTTACTGAGTCTGTGTCGCTACCCGATAATGATAAATCAAGTTGTGATAACTCCTTCCATTCATAACTCGCAATAGAACCATCACTATCAGTTGTTGTCGCCGTAATAGTTAATGTTGATTTTTCATTCATTGTTTGGTTTTCAAGTGTAATAGCTGGTGCTTGATTAACTGGTGTTGGCTTGATCGTTTCTACTTCCTTACTGTCACTATCTGAGTCACCACACGCACTTAGTGTTAACCCTAAAACGGTAATTATTGCGGTATGTAGGTTATTGTTTTTTATCATAGTTACTTCCATCTAAAGTTAAATTACACTTAAACCATCCCCTTAAAGAGGGTGATGGAAAACAGTGACTTAACTTTAAAAGAAATAACCGAGAGGTAAATTAACTCAGCCGACTTTATGGTGAACATAACCGACAAATATACATTAAATCTTTATGTTTCAACTGATTGCAGGGTGAAGTTAGCAATTAATTAGTTACTTTCTCTTGAGTGAATCCAGAAGGGGTTTGTCCAAAGGTAGCTTTAAAGCTACGGCTAAAATAGCTTGATGAATTAAAGCCCACTGAGTCAGCAACGATAGAAATTGATTTTCCAGCAAGTAATAGCTCTTTTGATTTTTGTAAACGGTAATAGCGAATGAACTCGGCTGGTGTTTGGTTAAATATTGCCTTGAGTTTACGCTGTAATTGGCGTTCACTCATGGCTATTTTATCTACTAGTTGCTCAACTGAAAATTGACTGTCGCTATACTTATTTTCAACAATATTATTCAATCGTTCAACGAATTTTTTATCTCGTTCAGAGGTATATTGAATATCCTGTGGCTTCTCTTTAGTCTGTACTGTGCTAAGTAGAGATTGTCTTCTAGATAAGGTGTTTTTTACTTTAAGCAGCAATTCCTTAGCATTAAAGGGTTTTGTTATGTAATCAATAGAGCCCAGTGTTAAGCCTTTTAATTCACTTTCTTCATCAGCTTTTGCTGTTAATAAAATAATGGGAATATGACAAGTATTATCGTGTTGGGTTAACTGTTCAACCAACTGATAACCATCAAGTTCTGGCATCATTACGTCTGAAATAACAATGTCGGGTATTTCTTCTATTGCCAGGTTAATGCCAAGTAAGCCATTTTTAGCTGTTGTTACTGTATAAACAGCTGAAAATATATCTGCTAAAAAATTCCGTAGCTCGGTGTTGTCTTCAACGATCAATATTGATTGTTTATTATTGCCAATCGTTCTTCTTTGGTGACTAACGGCCAATTGATTAATCTGTCGTTGTGCAGGTGTAGCTGTTTCTTCTTTAAGCATTGAATAATCGGTAATTGTTAGTATGAAGGATACCGAATTGTTCTTAATACTCTTACATTCAATATGCCAGTTATTTTGCAGACATAACTCTTTAACTAAAGCTAAGCCTAAGCCAAATCCTTGTTCACTATCAGATTGGCCTAACCGCTCAAAACGTTCAAAGGATTTTTTAGTTTCTTGCTCTGTTAATCCTGGGTGGGAGTTTTCAATAATAAGTTGATACTGGTCGTTATTAGTCGTTGAAGTTAAGTTAACCCAGCCATGGTCAGCAGTATATTTGAGGGCATTAGTTAGTAAGTTTTCAATGATAGATGCTAAATCATCTTTATCTGCACTGATCACAGCATGGCTAGTTAAATTTCTTGATAAATGAATGTCTTTTGCTTCTAATAGTGGCTCAAAAGCAATGATGTATTTTAGTAGTTGATCGTCTATGACGATGTTTTCTTTATTTTTATTCTTTGTTTCTACAAAGGTTAAATTCAGTATTTTTTCTACTAAATGAAAAAGACGTTTACTATTGTTGTTTGCTAATTTAAGTAACTTATTCTGTTTATTGGTTAAGCTTTTATCGTCAATTAATTGCTCTAAAGGTGCAGAGATTAGCGTGAGTGGAGTGCGTAGTTCATGAGAAATATTAGCAAATAAATTTTGTTTTTGAATTAATAAACTGTTTACTTCAGTAGTACGCTCTTTTACTTTGATTTTAAGCTCATTGCGATGTTTTTTAATACTGTTTACCCGTGTTTTATATCCAACGAAAACAAAGAGTAGCAATAGGAGTGCATAGAAGAGGTAAGCTGTGTTTGTTTGCCAGAGTGGCGGTATGATATTGATAGACAGTTTAGTTGTGCTGCTTTGCCAGTTACCTAAATGATCTGATGTTTGTAGTTCAATGTTAAGCATCCCAACTTCTTGATTAAAAAATTGAATTTCACGGGTATTAATTAATTCATTCCAATTAACATTATTAATACGATATCTGTATTTTAATTTCTCAGGCCTACGGTAGTCGTTTACTGTAAAGGATAGGGTGAAACTATTTTGATTTGCATGGACCTCAAGCCTATCTTGTTTGTTAATGTCTGCAGTTTTTTCGCTATCTAAAAAATGAATTTCGGTAAAGTTAATTGTCGGTTGAAAGGCGTATTCTTTACTGTTTTTAGTATTAACACGTGTTACACCGTCGGTCCCTGAAAAGTATAACCAACCATTTTTAGGGTTAAGAATACCTTTTGTATTAAACTCATTGCCTTGAGTGCCATCGTCTTTATTAAATTTTACCGCGGTTTGAGACGTTAAGTTGACTCGATATAAACCATTGAATGTAGTGATCCAGAGAATGTTTGCTGTCTCTTCAGTAATGGCTTGAATATAATGACTATCTAGCTTTAATGGGAAGGGTATGAATTTATCGTCTGACTCTTGATAATGATATAAGCCAAAACTTGTTGCTAGCCAAATGCCACTATTTCCTTCAAAAACATAGTAAACAGTCGCTTTAACGTGATTGTTATTTAATAGTGAGTAATTGACTATTTTATTATTTTTTTGATCAAATTTGTCGATACCGCCACGAGAGCCAATCCAAATATTCTCATTTTTATCTTCAAGTAAACTGTAAATAGATAAACTTTGTAATTGGCCTCTTTGGTCATTTGGTAAGCCAATTAATTCAAATTCAGCTGTGTTTTCGTTAACGAGTTTACTAAAGCCACCTTCCCAGCTTGCCATGAATATATCGCCATTTTGAGACTCTATTACGTCAAGTACAGCATCTTCTCTGATGTATTGATTGGCGAAATCTGTTTTTGTAAAACGAGTAATCTCTTCTAAATTAGGGGTTAAATGTACTAAACCATTTCCTGTACCTAACCAATAACTTTGATCATTCGATTTAATTATTTTTAAGGCAAAAGAAGCGTGTATTTCATCTTTAAAGGATATCATACCGCTATCGTTAAGTTCGTAGCGAAATAAGCCTCTGATAGAGCCGGTCCATAGCTCATTGTTTTCTATATAAAGGGAATTAATATCACTAGATTTTAACGAGGTTTTGTTTTTTGCATACCGATAAGTTTGAAACTTAAAACCATCACTGGGTATTGAAATTAAACCTGTTTGAAAGTTTCCAAGCCAAGTTGTGCCGTCATTGCTTGTGTAAGCTGAACGAATATCACGAATAGCACTACCAAATTCATATTCTTTTAGTAAATGGTAGCGATTAAAACTATCATCACTTCTATTATACCTAAATGCACCATGACTAGTGCCTAACCATAATTCATTTGCACTGTTTTCAGTAAAAGCTAAAACCATATTATGAGGCTGAGTCGGTGCAGACTCACTAACGGGAACATATGATTTAAAGCATTGACAGTTTTGTTCATATTTATTTAACCCCTTTAGTTCAGCAGCAACCCAAACATCATCATAACTATCAACAAATACTCTGGTTACTTGATTAGAAAGTAATGTATTGTGCTTATTTTTATTTTTTTTGAAGTAAGTAAATAACTTAGTTTTAGCATCATATTTGTTTAATCCACCGCCAAACGTACCTATCCAAATATTATTATTACTGTCTTTACTTAAAGATGAAATATTCTGATGGTTAGTACCTGTACTATTTGTTGAATTAAACTCAATGCGTTGAATATTCTTAGTGATAAGACTTACTTTAGATATGCCTGTATCGGTAGCAACCCACAAAAATTCATCGTCACTTTCTAATGCGTTTATCGCATTACTACTGAGAGAGTTTTTATTAAATACATCATGAGTGAAACTTATAAAACTGTCACTTTCTGGATTATATAAACTTAAACCTCCTGATTCTGTGCCAATCCATAATTGCTCTAGGTTATCAATATGTAAGCTAGTAATTCTTGGGCCAGCTAACCCTTGAGATTTATCAGGATGGTAACGATAAACTTTAAAAACTTGGCCATCATATCGGTTGACCCCATCCTCTGTGCCAAACCACATATAACCGCGATTATCTTGTGTTATTGCATAGACAATATTATTAGATAAACCATTTTCCGTAGTGTAAGTCAGATAATTTGGATCAGGTAAATAGGTTCCATCTAGCTTATTTGCAAATGAGAGTTGAGAAAATAATAGAAAAATAAGGCAGAATGTCTTTGGCATTTATTATTTTTATCCATATATAAATTAGTAGGTAAGGGCTTGGAGAGCTTACAAATATGTAAGCTGCTTAACAAGTAATCTTAATTTATTTCAGTTGTTCTCACATTCAACAAGCCGACATTAAGGTGTACATACCCGACAATCTTCCCGTTTTGCTATTTAAGGGGCTCTATGCTTTGTTGCGGTCAACTAATCGGGTGATCTTGTTATGGGTAGAGAAAACATATCAGATGCGGCGTTTGATTGAGCAAACGCGGGGTATGTGATTTAGATCAACACAGATATGGGTTGTTTTAACTAGCACAAGTGGGTGACCTGATGAAATAGGTATTATTGATTCAATCAGTAGAATAGTTATTAAATTTTAGACGAAAAAAAACCTTAACATTACTGTTAAGGTTTCGTTTCTTCATCTCTTTAAAGAGAGAATGAATGGTGCCGACTGCCGGAATCGAACTGGCGACCTACTGATTACAAGTCAGTTGCTCTACCAACTGAGCTAAGTCGGCACACAAAGCTGTGTGCAATATTTAAGTTTAATTAAACAACTTAAATACTTTTGGCACCGAAGAAATACTTAATATTATTAACTAATAATAACTGAGCACCACTTCTGTAAAATGGTGCCCCGACCCGGATTTGAACCAGGGACACGAGGATTTTCAATCCTCTGCTCTACCAACTGAGCTATCGGGGCACATCTTGCTTAACTCGGGTTTAATCTGCTACCTCGTTAAGACGGGGCGTATTAAACTGTTTTTCCTTTATCCCGTCAACTCTTTTCTGCTAACTTTTTAATAAAAAGTGTTTGTTTGCTGTTTTTTACAGCATAAATGTTTTTAGTGCCGTATTTGTAAGCGTTAACGAGTTATAAAGTAAGCAGTGCAAGCAAAGGTTCGTGATTATTTACTTGGCGGAACGTACCCTTCAATTTCAGGCTCTGTGCCTTCAAATAAATAAGCAACCATGGCAGCTTCTAAAAAAGCGCGGTCATCGGCATTCATCATGTTCATTTTTTTCTCATTGATTAGCATGGTTTGTTTTTTTTGCCAAATACCCCAAGCTTCTTTTGAGATATTGTCAAAAATGCGTTTACCAATTTCGCCAGGGTAAAGTTGAAAGCCTAAACCTTCTCCGTCTTTTTTAAGGTTTTGACAAAATACTGTGCGACTCATAATAGTTTCTCTTCTTTCTTTATATTAGATAGGTAGTGGTTAATTAAGCCCGTTGCAAATTCTTAATTGCTTGTTCTTAGTCACTAAGCAAGGTTAACAGCTTCTGTGTTGAGGCTGCTAAGCCGACACTTAATCCTTGTTGTAAATCATACCACTTTTGCTGGTTCGGTTCGTTTATTTTTCCAGTTTCACATGGTTGGCAGTCTACTACCACAGGTGTAATATCTAGATGGAAGTGACTAAAGGTATGCCTAAACTCGGGTAATGTTTGTGATGAAAGGGCTTTAAGCGATAGATTTGTCATTAAGCCATCTATTTCTGTTTGTTCACTCACTTCATGAAAACACCATAAACCGCCCCAAATACCGGTAGGCGGTCGTTTTTCCATCAATACCTGATTCTTAACATCATCAAGAATCCTAGGGATAACCATAATGGTTTTTCTCTCAGGTATTTTTTTCTTAGGTTTTTTCTGTGGGAAGTTCATTTGCTGTTCGCCAGCTTTGGCTAAACAACTTTGTTCTACTGGGCAAAGGTCACAGCTTGGTTTACTGCGAGTACACACGGTTGCACCTAAGTCCATCATCGCCTGATTGAAACTGTCTGTCTCAATGCTAGGTGTTAGTTGCTCACTTAGTTGCCATAGCGCTTTATCGAATTTACTTAAGCCATTATAACCTTCAACTAAGTAACTACGAGCAAGCACACGTTTAACGTTACCATCTAAAATAGGGTGATATTGTTTCAGCGATAAACTTAGGATTGCACCTGCGGTAGAGCGACCAATACCAGGTAAAGCGATCACTTGTTCTATTTCTATGGGAAATTGTCCATCATAATCACTGGCCATGATTTTAGCGGATTTGTGTAAGTTACGTGCTCGGGCGTAATAACCTAACCCTGTCCAGTGATGCAGTACGGTATCTTCATCGGCATTCGCTAAATCAGTTATTGTAGGAAAACTTTCCATAAAGCGAAGGTAATATGGGATAACTGTTGCTACTTGGGTCTGCTGTAACATTATTTCCGAAATCCACACACGATATGGGGTTTTATCTTGTTGCCAAGGTAGGTGCTTTCTACCTTGTAGGTGGTACCAGCTTACTACTTGCTGACCAAATTGTTCAGCCGATTTGGCTGATATTTCTATAGGATTATTCATAGTGGGCAGTGTAACCAAATAACGTGGCTAGCTCAAATAGGGAAATCCTACACTTTGAAGGGTAACGGGTATATAATGTCGCCTTTAAAATTCGCCCGGCTAAGTTTTGTGCAGGGCTAGGCAATAATAAGGCTTTAAAATGAAATTTACTGCAAAAAACCGTAGTCGTCGTATCCGTAAAAAATTACGTGTTGATGAATTCCAAGAGTTAGGCTTTGATGTCGCTTGGCAATTAAAAGAAGGTATCAATGGCGAAGAGTTAGATGCTTTTATTAGTAAGTTTTTTGCAGAAGCTATCCAGCCGAATGAATTAGGTTTCGGTGGTGAAGGTGATACTTTATGGCACGGCTTAATATGTACTCAAGCATTAGGCTCTTGTACCGAAGAACACCGTGCAGCGGTTGAAAAATGGTTAACCGATAATGGTGCAACTTCAGTAGCAGTAAGCGACCTTTACGATGTGTGGTGGGCTGAATAAATTACGCTTTATCAATGAACGTTAAGCGGCATTGTCTTCATTATTTTACCATCACTTATAAAACATAAGCTCAGTAAAAAATAATTTGACGGCTTTGCCTAAAGCCCATTGATTTTACGTAATACGTGTCAATGCGTATTGGTTATCGTTTCAACACTGTTTATTTGAAAGATTAGAAAGATATTAAAAATGACTGAAAAAACACATAAAACCATAGAGCAAGCCGAGCAAGAAGGTAAATACATTCGTAAAGTACGTAGCTTTGTGAAGCGTGAAGGCCGTTTAACTAAAAATCAAGAACGTGCGATTGATAACCATTGGCAAGATATGGGGTTAAGCCATACTGACGGAGTTATTGATGCTCAGGCATTATTCGCTAATGAAAACCCTGTGGTTTTAGAGATTGGTTTTGGTATGGGGAAATCTCTAGTTGAAATGGCTAAAGCGGCGCCAGAACTTAACTTTATAGGTATTGAAGTTCACAAACCAGGTGTCGGTGCTTGTATCTCTTCAGCAATCGAAGCAGGAGTTAGTAACTTAAAAGTTTACGAACATGATGCTATTGAAATTTTAGCTGATTGCATACCAGATGGTACCTTAACAACAGTACAGTTATTTTTCCCGGATCCATGGCACAAGAAAAAACATCATAAACGTCGTATCGTTTCTGCTGAATTTGTTGAAACTATTAGACAGAAGCTTAAAGTTGGTGGTGTTTTTCATATGGCTACCGATTGGGAAAATTATGCAGAGTGCATGTTAGAAGATATGCAAAGTGCACAAGGTTATAACAACTTATCTGAAAAAAACGACTATGTGCCACGTCCAGACTCTCGCCCACTGACTAAGTTTGAAAACCGTGGTCAGAACTTAGGGCATGGTGTTTGGGATTTACAGTTTGCTAAAAAAGCTTAACTTTACTTGTTAAGATTTACCTAACCAAGAGCTAGTGTTGTGCTAAGTCTCGGTTGGTTTCGAATAAGGTAAATGTTGACGCTCAATGAAAAATAGATGTTGGGCGTTACGCAAATTACCTGTGTTGATTAACCATTGTTGATCAATAATGTCACGTGCTAAAGCTGCATGTAATATGCGGCTTTTATACTGGGTCCAATAGAATAAGGTTGCGGCTTGATGGCAATCATTGTTAGGGCGTTGGTCGCAGCGTGTTTCTTCTAACTCCTCCTTTATACTGCTAATTACTTTATCTTTTAATTCAAAATCAATTTGTTGCTTAAAGCGTGTGAATCTTTTTGCTTTAACTAATTGCCAAATCAACCAAACTAATGACAGTAACGCCAATGTGGCGATAATTTCCATGTGCTTTTCCTATTTTAAATAGTCGTAGCAATCATATCACTTTAACGTGGCTATTGAGCTACTTAAGTACATAAAAATAATGATAAAAGGGTTACAGTTGGTTACACTGTTGGTAACTTAATTACATACGGATTTTTATCAATGATTAGAGCTCTCCTAATTCTTAGCGTTTTCTTTTTGAGTGGTTGTTCAACAATCACTCAAGCATACCAAGTTAAAGAAAACTCAATTCAAGCACTTTATAAAAAGGTCAACCCATCAGTGGTTGAACTGCATGTGCAATCATTAGCTGATCCAAAAGTTGGGCAGGTCGCCTATAAAGCACAAACGGCTAATTCTTTAGGCTCGGGTGCATTAATAAGCAGCGAAGGCCGAATTTTAACCGCTGCTCATGTAGTTGATAAAGCCACTGCTATTGAAATTGAATTTGCTGATGGCACTAAAACTACTGGTCATGTGGTTTGGGTTGAGCCCTTAATTGATTTAGCGATGATCCAGGCTGGGGAAGTACCAAGTTCAGCAAAACCATTAAAGTTAGCTAAAGCAAAAGATTATCAAATAGGTGAACAGGTCATTGTGATTGGTGCACCTTTTGGTGTTAGCCATAGCTTATCCGTTGGTTATTTAAGTGGCATCCGTGATAGCAGTGCAATCCCTGGTAGAAAATTAGTACCACGTTTATTACAAACTGACGCTTCAATTAACCAAGGTAATTCCGGCGGTCCAATGTTTAACCTTAATGGTGAAATTGTTGGTATAGTTAGTCATATATTGTCAAAAAGTGGCGGCAGTAACGGTTTAGGTTTTGTTATCTCTGTTGATACCGTTCGTCATATTATGGATAGTGATCCGGGTACTTTTTCTGGGTTTATTCCATTATTGCTTACTGAAAAACAGTCATATGCAATTAACAATACAGCTGGACATGGTATGTTGATACAACATGTTATCCCAGGTACTCTCGCTGACAAATTAGGTTTTAAAGGTGGCAACCTTAATGTTGTGGTTGGACGAACTCCTCTTTTACTTGGCGGTGATATATTACTGGAAGTTGCAGGTCGTGCTATTACCGATTTAGCCTCTGCTGTGCAAATTAAAAAGCACCTTGCTAGTTTTGATAAGGGCGATAAAGTTACGTTTAAATTTTTACGTAATGGCCAGGAGAAAGAAACTTATTGGGTAGTTGAATAACTAAAGGTTAGGGGCTATTGAACTTTCGAGATTACTTTTGCAGCGAATTGTTAGGGGGGTTATACAATGAGAGGCTTTGTAATGTGGTTGCTCCACATAAAAAGGCGATAACGCAATAAAAATGCCCAACAAACGCTGTCCTATGGATTCGGCTAAAAGCGTTTTATTCTTTGTTGAGTAGTATTTGCTTAGAATTACTAGGCTACACACTACTCGCCGCGACTAAAACGCTTTTATCTCGAACAAAATTTAACCCTGAAAGATCAAAAGCCCCTAGTTACAAATGTGAATGGTTATGTTATTTTATTAGATAATCACTAAAATCAAATGGCAGATACTCTTATCTGCCATTTTTTTAGTAAATTTAAACAATGAAAGCACACTTTTAATGCTGTAATATTAATGACCCTTTATAACGGATGTTAATATTGCTCGGAAGCACTTTATGAATATAGTATATAAAACACGAACGCAGTTAGTGGTTGAAACTCTTAGAGAGAAGATCCTTAGTGGTGAATTTAAGGCGGGTGAATCACTTCGTCAAGCCGCATTAGCGACAGAGTTAAACGTGAGTCGTATTCCTGTAAGAGAAGCGTTACTTCAACTCGAAGGTGAAGGCTTAGTTGTTTTTGAACCACACAAAGGCGCAACAGTAACAGAGCTTAGTGCTAAGCATGTTGATGAACTTTTTGAATTGCGAGCAATGCTCGAAGGTCATTTATTAGCGGCATCTTTACCTTTAATCACTCGAGAGAAACTAACTGAGGCTAGTGATATCTTAGCCCAGTTAGATAAAGCACTTGGCAAGGAAAACGCAGCAAACACATGGAGCGAGCTAAATTCACGCTACCATAATTGCTTGTACTCAGCAGCGAACCGCCCACAAACACAAGACTTAGTTAACACGCTAAATAAAAATGCAGATAGATATATCCGCATGCATTTATTATGGGCGGGCGGTATTTCAAAAGCAGGACCTGAGCACAACCAGTTACTCGCATTTTGTAAAACTGGTGATATTGACGAAGCTGTTGGTGTATTAAAACACCATATACTAAGCTCCAGAGATGAAATCAAAGCCTTTTTAGAGCAACGCGAATCGGCTAATGACTAAATAAGCTTTTGTACCAAATGGTATTTGCTTACTTACTCGTATATGTTGTAAAAGTAAGCAAATATTGACTTTCCCCCTTTATTTCTATAGTATTCCCGCGCCTCAAAATCACAGAAAATAACCTTGTTTTTGGCTATGCTTAATATACATACGGTATGCATAAGCTTAGGTAAAAAATGTTTGCCAATTCGTATTCGTTAATGATTTAACCTGAGTTATTAAAACTTATGTGTTAAAGCTTGCGATAAACTCAATGAGATAAAAATGTTTGAATTACACGCTAGTAAAGTGTCTAACTTGAAAAATGATGTGTTATCAGGGCTAACCGTTGCATTAGCACTGGTACCTGAAGCAGTAGCTTTCGCCTTTGTTGCGGGTGTTGAACCACTAGTCGGTTTATATGCTGCCTTTATGGTGGGGTTAATTACCGCTATTTTTGGTGGTCGACCTGGAATGATTTCTGGTGCTACCGGTGCAATGGCTGTTGTTATGGTAAGTTTAGTTGCCATTTATGGCGTTGAATACCTATTTGCCACTGTGGTGCTCACCGGTATCCTGCAAATATTGGCAGGAGTATTTAAGCTAGGTAAGTTTATTCGACTCGTACCTCATCCTGTAATGCTCGGATTTGTTAACGGTTTGGCCATTGTTATCTTCTTGGCTCAATTAGGTCAATTTAAGGTAACCAATGCTGCAGGTGAGCTTGAGTGGATGCAAGGCACACCTTTATTTACTATGGCTGGATTAATCATCTTAACCATGGCAATAATTCACTTTTTCCCTAAGTTAACAAAGGCCGTACCTTCAACACTAGTCGCTATTGTTGGTATTTCTTTCTTAGTTTATTTTGTTGGCTTAGACACTAAGCTTGTTGGTGATGTCGCTTCTATTGCAGGTGGTTTACCTACTTTCGCTATTCCTGAAGTACCGTTCTCATTAGAAACATTAAAAATTATCTTTCCATTTGCACTTGTTTTAGCTGCAATAGGTTTAATCGAATCACTGTTAACTTTAACCTTAATTGATGAATTAACGGGAACACGTGGTCGCAGCAATAAAGAATGTATTGCTCAAGGTGCAGCTAATACCGCTACTGGCTTCTTTGGAGGTATGGGGGGTTGTGCGATGATCGGTCAATCAATTATCAATATAAACTCAGGAGGACGTGGTAGAGCGTCAGGCATTACTG
>Ga0209396_1002817_pt1 | contig 18033 bp, 15 predicted proteins | sample GOMGulsemesocosm_6_FD_184638 | JGI IMG/M metagenome (GOLD analysis project Ga0209396, IMG submission 184638) | Methane-oxidizing microbial communities from mesocosms in the Gulf of Mexico - GOM8C Gulf of Mexico (SPAdes) (version 2) | ecosystem: Environmental > Aquatic > Marine > Cold seeps...
AAAAAGGCCGCTTGCGCGACCTTTTTTAGTGTTTATCTAAAGTTGGAAATTAATCCATGATTTTAGAAACAACACCAGCACCAACAGTACGACCACCTTCACGGATAGCGAAGCGTAAACCTTCATCCATCGCTACTGGGTTGATAAGCTCAACAACAAATTTCAAGTTGTCGCCTGGCATTACCATTTCAACACCTTCAGGAAGCTCTACAGCACCTGTGATATCTGTTGTACGGAAGTAAAACTGTGGACGGTATCCTTTGAAGAATGGAGTATGACGACCACCTTCATCTTTACTTAACACGTATACTTCTGATTCGAATTTAGTGTGAGGTGAAATTGAACCAGGTGCACATAAAACTTGACCACGTTCAACATCTTCACGCTTAAGACCACGTAAAAGAACACCACAGTTTTCGCCAGCACGACCTTCGTCAAGAAGCTTGCGGAACATTTCAACACCAGTACACGTTGATTTTTGAGTATCACGAATACCAACAACTTCTACTTCTTCGCCTACTTTGATGATACCGCGCTCTACACGACCAGTAACAACAGTACCACGACCAGCAATTGAGAATACATCTTCGATAGGCATGATGAATGCACCGTCGATTGCACGCTCTGGCTCTGGAATGTAAGTATCAAGTTGCTCAGCAAGCTCAAGTACTTTCGCTTCCCATTTCTCTTCGCCTTGAAGAGCCATAAGAGCTGAACCTTGAATTACCGGTAAATCATCACCTGGGAAATCATATTCAGAAAGTAGTTCACGGATTTCCATTTCTACTAATTCTAATAATTCTTCGTCATCAACAACATCACATTTGTTCATGAAAACGATGATGTAAGGAACACCAACTTGACGAGAAAGTAAGATGTGCTCACGTGTTTGTGGCATAGGACCATCTGTAGCAGCAACTACTAAGATAGCGCCATCCATTTGTGCAGCACCAGTGATCATGTTTTTGATGTAATCGGCGTGACCAGGACAATCTACGTGTGCGTAGTGACGTGTTTCTGTATCGTACTCGATGTGAGAAGTATTGATTGTAATACCACGCTCACGCTCTTCAGGAGCATTATCGATTTGTGCGAAATCTTTAACTTCACCACCGTGTGCTTTTGTTAATACCGCAGAGATAGCAGCAGTTAATGTTGTTTTACCGTGATCAACGTGTCCGATAGTACCAACGTTGACGTGCGGTTTATTACGTTCAAATTTTTCTTTAGCCATTTTAAAGTACCTCGGGGTATATTAACAAAAATAAAATAAGTTTTTAGTTTGATAGAAATCTTAAGAGATGGTGCTGATAGGCAGATTCGAACTGCCGACCTCACCCTTACCAAGGGTGCGCTCTACCAACTGAGCCATATCAGCAATCACTTAAAGATGGAGCGGGCGGCGAGAATCGAACTCGCAGCTTTAGCTTGGAAGGCTAAGGTATTACCACTATACGACGCCCGCATTTCTATCTTTTTTATTGTAAAGGTGGTGGAGGGAGGTGGATTCGAACCACCGAAGGCTGAGCCGTCAGATTTACAATCTGATCCCTTTGGCCACTCGGGAACCCCTCCAAAACTTTTACAACAATGTTATTAATGGTGCCGACTGCCGGAGTCGAACTGGCGACCTACTGATTACAAGTCAGTTGCTCTACCAACTGAGCTAAGTCGGCACTACATTAAGTGGTGCGAATTCTAGTGGAATGTTTTGCCCCTTGCAAGCGTAAAAACAAAAAAAAACCATGTTTTTAACCTTTTGATTATTTTTTAGTCGTCAAACGTCTAAAGTAGCGACTAAGTATCACTATAAACCCATCACACTTCAAAATTCAGGTTGCTGCAAATAAAGAAAGGGGTCGCTACAAGGCATTGATTGAACAGAATAGTTATTCTATTGTCGAAATCAATAACGCTAAAGGTAGCCCTTTTCGCCTTTCCCGTAGGGAGCTAAGCTGAAAACCAGTCCAGCGTAGCAGCACTCGATAAAGGAATACCCTTATATGCATATCAGGTTTGATCCGATTTCCCCACTTAACACTTAAATTGCATATTGAAGTGTGATGGCTATAAATAGAAAGTTAGCTTAGTGTAAAGCGCTGCATACCAAGAAATACAAGCTCATGAACGATGTGATGTTTAATTGAAAGTAAAGCGCTTAATTTCTCTGCATTTCCTCCTAATAACAAAACTTCATCTAGTGAAACTTGTTCTTCTGCCTGTTTAATTGATTGCTCAACAAAGCCAAGAGTTGCTGCCCAGCATGCATTATTAACGCCCTGTGAAGTACTTTTTCCAAAAGATAAATTGGGCTTTGCTTCTTGAGTGGCCAATACTTGTGAGGTGTTTAATAACAGACTATTAAATAAAACATCTATGCCAGGTAAGATCCAGCCTCCTAGGTGCAAGCCACTTTTATCAAGCAAGTCAATGGTTGTTGCTGTTCCTGCATCAATAATAAGTACATTTTCATTCTTGCACAGAGTATTAGCTGCAAGTAGTGTCAACCATCGATCTACCCCTAAGGTTGTCGGTTGTTGATAACTCGAAATAACCCCAAATCGTTTACTTTCACTTTCTACTTTTAGAAACGCTAATGCACGTTCATTAGCAAAAGTTGAAAATATATCCGCTAAATATGCTTTACTGACACTAGCAATGATAATGGCTTTCACTGATGCGGTAATACGCTTTAGCCATTTATCATTTATATCTTCATTACGCTCACTGTGGATTTCTGATAATACACCATCTTGCTCGTAAACATATTTAGTACGGGTATTGCCAATATCGACTAATAACCTCATTCGCCGCCCCTTAAGCTAACTTCACCACCATAGATTGGTGAAATCTGGCCATCAACTTCCAATAACAAGGCTCCTTGATTATTAATCCCCCGACAAATACCCTTTTTCTCACGACTACCGGTGATCAACCTTACGGGTTTATTCAAATAGAAATCATGTTTAGCCCATTCATTCACCATAGTTACTAAGCCTTCACTTTGATGTTGTTTAAGTCGATGTGATAATTTGGTAATTAATATTGCAGCTAGCTCATTTCTGTCAATGACACTTGCGGTTTTCTGATCACTTTCAGTATCGTTTTTAATAATTGCTTCTTGTAAGTCTGTCCAGGGTTGATCAACTTGTTCAGCACTTTTTTGAGGCATGTTAATATTCAAGCCAATACCAATCACACAATGGCAAGGCTCTAGTGCTTGCCCTTCTAAATCAATTAAAATGCCAGCGAGCTTCACGCCATCAAAATAAATATCGTTCGGCCACTTTAACTGCACATTAATTTGATAAAGTTCTTTTATGGCATCGCTTACCGCCAATGCTGAAACAACACTTAAGCCCATAGCTGCTGCCATGCCTTGTTCCAAATGCCAATACATCGACATATATATGTGTGACCCAAAGGGTGAGATCCACTTCCGGCCCCTTCGCCCTCGTCCTGAATCTTGATACTCGGCCAAACAAACTTGTAAATTATGATTTTGATTGGGCAAACGTCGTAACAAGTAACTATTAGTTGAGTCAATAATGTTATGAACTTCTACAATGTTTTGTTGACCAAGTTCATCAAGTTTATGCTGAATGTTTTTTTCATCTAATAATGTTAAAGGCTCGGACAGTTTATAGCCTTTCCCTGTAACGCTGAATACATCAAGGCCCATATCGATTAACGAAGCGATATGATTCGATATTGCTGCACGACTTACGCCAAGTTGTTCACCTAACCACTGCCCAGAAACAAATTGTCCTTCAGCTAAATATTGTATAAGTTGTTCTCTAATAGCTTTTGCCATATTTAGCTTACATTCCCTAAAGTTATTTCGCCTGTTTTACCGATTAGTCTTACTTCTGTCTCTAGTTGTATTGCAAAAAGTTCAAAAACCTTTTGTTGTACATGTATGGCCAAGTTCTTAATATCTTTACCACCAGCTGAATTAATATTAGTTAGCACGAGTGCCTGCTTATCGTGCACTGCCGCACCATTCATTTGATACCCTTTCAAAGCTGATTTTTCGATTAACCACCCTGCAGCCAATTTAACCTTATCGTTATCTTGTAAATAATGAGGAATATTTGGATGAATGCTTTGTATTATTGAAAACTTTTCAGCGCTAATCACTGGGTTTTTAAAGAAACTTCCTGCGTTAGGTATCATTTTGGGATCAGGCAACTTACTGTTTCGAATTGCAATCACCGCATTCATAATATCTATCGCGCTACAGTTTTCAGGTAAACAATTTAACCCTTGATAATTAAGCTTTGCCTGCCAGTTTTTTGAGAAGCGCAAAGTAACACTTGTGATGATGCCTTTATTTTTTAATAAATTCTTGAAAATACTATTTCGGTAACCAAATTGGCATTGAGCATTAGTTAATAGTTGAGATTTGTTTTCAGAAAAATCAAACCAAACGACACTCTCAATAAAGTCGGCGACTTCTACACCATAAGCGCCAATATTTTGCACAGGAGCCGCGCCGACACTACCGGGAATGAGTGCTAAATTTTCTAGGCCGTTGATGCCCTGATTAATACAAAAACAAACTAAGTCATGCCAATTTTCCCCACAAGCAGCATTTACCTCATAATAATCTTTTGTTTCATTAACCGTCACCCCTGAAAAATCAGGCTTAATAATTACTGGCGTAGTATTTTCTACAAACAGCGTATTACTCCCTTCCCCTAGAATATAGAAATCCCCCTCGATAACGCCGTGGAGTAACTGCAGTTCTTGATCGTTTTTAGGATAATAAATAACGGGGGTTGTTGCGGCTACGGCAAAGCTGTTATTTTTTTGTAAAGGAAATTGCTGATGTGATTTCATATAATAAGCAGAGGTGATACTGGTAAAAACTTGCCTTATTCTACCTAAGTTTTCAATAAGCGGTAGTGGTTATATCTAAGAAAGAGCTAACCTTGTTTACGTACCGGTAAATTAACGATGTTATTGCTTCGTTGATTGTAATACTTATTTTGATATTTATCGGTATCTATGCTTTGGCTATGATTAATAATAATGCCTTCGATAGGCGCATTAACCTGCTTGAGCAAGCGCAATCCTGTCGTAATTTGTTCTCGCTTTGTCTTTTCACCATGAACAACATACAGCACTGTTTCCACTAATTTTGAAATAATTACTGCATCACTTACCGCATTCACGGGCGGGGTTTCAATAATAATTCGATCATAGAAGTTACCAAAAACTTTAATCAGCATGTTAAAACGCTTCATTGATAAAAAAGCTAATGGATTAGCAGGTGTTATCCCCGATGTTAAAATGTCTAGTTTTAAATTTTTATCGCGGATAATACATTCATTTATTTGATGCGTTTTGGCTAAAAGGTTCGATAATCCAGGACGATGCTGATTCAAATTCATATTTCTAGCTACGGTTGGGTGTCGTAAGTCAGCTTCAATTAATAAAACCTTTTCCATTTCACTAAACGAACGAGCCAAGTGTAAAGCAACGGTAGACTTACCTTCATTGGGTACAGAAGAGGTTACCGCGATCACTTTAGCGGGCTTACTTTCACCATTAAATAAAAGAGATGTTCTTAAAGTACGTATCGCTTCAGTGAAACGGTTGTCGGCGTAATAAGGATCATCTTTTTTCTCTGTATTTGATGAGCGATACTTTGGCAGTACAGCTAGAATAGGTGCTTCATTAAAGTTCTCAACTTTACGTCGTGAATTTAATGTGTCCATCAATAGTTCACGCATGATAATTACAATTGAAATAAACGCAAATGATAAAATGAAACTAATAATGACCATCAACGCTTTGTTAGGCGCAAATTTATTACGGGGAACAATGGCTTTATCGATAAATCTAACGTAAAAGTTCGCTTTATAATTACCCATTGCGTCAGCTTCTTTTAAGCGAACTAAATAATTGTTATACAGCTCTTTGTTAGTATCAACTTCCCGTTTCAATTGAGAGAATTTGTTTTGTAAACGACTTAAATGTAAATAATCTACTTTAGCTATAGCTAAACGGTTTTTAGTCGCTTTTACTTTATGTGATGAATTTAAATAGTCTTTTTCGATAGACACAACAATTTCATTAACCAGTTGCACAATTCCTTTTTCCAACGAATCGAGCTCTGCTTGCACAGCAATGCGCTTTGGGTGTTTGGGTCCATAGCGTTTAGAAAGTTCAAATATTTTACGATTCGCTTTTTCATCGGCACGTCGTAATTGTACTAAGTCGCTTTGGTTACTAATTTCATGTAACTCGAGTAGCTGTGCCGTGTTATTACGTCGCTTTTGAATGCTTTGATAAGTCACCTCTAAGTCGTCTTTTTTCTTTTCTGCTCTGATTGCCGTTGACGTTAATTCGGTTAATTCAGAGCTCACGAGGCCCGAAACACCTAAGATATCAACAATACCTTCGGCTTCACGATAATCTTGCAACGCCTGTTCAGAAGTTTCAAGCTTTTTGCCTAGCTCTTCAAGTTGATCAACTAACCATTGCGACGTTGATTCTTTTGACGCGCTATGAATTTCGTCTTGGTATTGCAAATACGTAATGCCAATTTGATTAGCGACTTGTTGTGCAAGTTTTGGAGAGTGCGCTACAAAGCTAATCTTGACCAATTCTGTACTTTTAATAGGGGTAATAGTTAAACGGCTCTGGAATGCAGAGATAATACTACTGACCGTTGGTTTTGTTGCATTTTTACTTGAATTAGCAAAGTAACTTATCTTGTCATTATATTTGCCACTATTAAAATCTTCATGCTCAACCAAATTTAAACTGGCGATAACGCGCCCAGCAAACTTTCGAGATTTCAATAGTTCAAACTGGGTTTGAACTTGTTCTTTACTCGCGCTAGATTCATTAAACGCATCATTAATTGATAGGGTATTAGCAGGTTTGTTGCTTCCTATTTGTAAAATAGCAGTAGCTTTAAATGAAGGTTTAAGTAATGAAACGTAAAAAGACACCATTAATGAGATTAATAATGTAAAAGATACAATTTTCCACCGTCGAGCCCAAAGAGGGGTTAATACCTCTGTTAAAGCGACTTCGTCATTTTCAGCATTAAAATTAATGCTTTGATTTTCGTTCAATTTCGGCTCTTTAACATTTATAAATAACCCCATTTCAATACGGTTAATCTATTTTTATTTTAATTTTTATTATTATTTTTTAAAAAAAGCTTTGTTCTATTTTTATAATATCATCCGGTTGAACTTCCGTTGTTACATCTCCTTGTATTGTTACTTTTACTCCTTTTAATATCCGAGTCACTTTCCATTGAGACGATGATGCCCTGCTTGTAAGCCCACCTGCTATTGCAATGGCTTTATCCAAGGTTAAATCATCCTGATAAGGGTAGCCTCCTGGACGTTTAACCTGCCCATGGATAAAAAACGGCCTGTACATAGCAATAGAAACAGAGACTTGAGGGTTGACAATATAGTCTCCTAACAAGCCTTTAATGATTATTTCTTCTAATTTTTTAGTAGATAGCCCAATAACTTGTATATCGTCTAAAAACGGAAATGAAATAAAACCTGACTTATCAATTTTCACATCAGTGGTTAAATCATCTTCACCGTAAACCACAATGTGTATTTTATCTCCAGGACCTAGTACGTAATCGCTTGCCTCACACAAAGCGCCACAGAACATAAGAACCAGCGACAAAAACCAAATTTGCATATTTTTTACCCAGTGTTAAATGATAACATTAAAGCCTAGTGATAAGCTATTACCCTGGTAATTTAGCCTACTATCACTTGACTCAAGCTTATTAAAAGTGAAACCGATAAAGACGGTTAGCCAATCACTCCGTTGATAATTAAACTTAATTTCTGAATATAAATAATCTTCCTTATCGGCTTTATTTAAGTAAACTATTTCTTCTTGCTTAAAACCAATAGTGGCAGAAGTCTGAAAAAAGTCTGTAAACTGATTAGAAATCGTCACACTGCTGCTATCTACAACTCGGTAACTATCGGCAATTCGATTTGCCGTTTCATAATTTCGTTGCGTGTTTATGTTCATTTTCATAAAACGTGTGGGTTGCCAATTAACATCAATTCGCCATTTAACACCATGATCGCTAACACGCGATTGATCTTCAAAAGTTAGCTCTTGATAACCAACCAATGCTTGCAATTGGGTAATTGCTGTTGATTGCCATTTCATCCCTGCTAGTAGTGCATACACATTTTTATTTAACTGAGTATTATGCTGAAAGTCTGATTGAGTGTAAGAGAAGTCAGTGGCAAAATAGGTTTTCCCTGATAATAAGTAATCAAAACTTACTACTGCTTTGTTATCTGTCCGATCAAGTACCTGGCTTAGTGCGCGACGAGTTTTATAGCGAAAATTTTCTTGACCGAGCGAGAGTTTCAATTTGGCAACGGAATCAACTTGCCCATATAAGTAACCAATATTGGCGGCAAAGGTTTCTTTATCATCACCGGTCGTTAATGATTTAGCATCACCTAAAGATAACCCGGTACCTCGATATTCATATTCTTCATGCCAATTAACGTTAGCAAAAAGTGTTTTATTATTGTCGAGTTTAAAAAAGTACTTGGGATTAAAAAGAAAATTATTGTGATTGTCCTCTTTAAAGTCACTAAATTGATAGTGGCTTAAATTCGTTTTCAATTGCAGTAAATGACGAGATAACTGCGTTTGAATAAAAATGGATGGCTCAATTTTTATATAGTTAGTGCTCTCTTCGTCATCTTTTTTAGCAAGAAAATTACTTATTTTACCATATTCAGATGATAGCTTTGAGGTAAATTTATTACCACTTTCTAGGGCGAAATCCGTTTGCGCTTTTGTAGTAAAAGAAGTCAATATAGCAAGATTAAAAACAGCTAAAGTAACAAATAAAAAACGAAATATGACCATTGAAATTATCAAGCCTGCAAACAAATGAGAACACTACAAACAATATGCCCTAAAAGTAAAAGATATGAAACATTATTGTTACATAAGTACAATATGACCAAATATAAAATAATCACAATATTTGATTATTGTACAGATAAACAAACACAGAAAGTTTACAGCTTGCCCAAAAACAAAAAATGCCACTTTTAAAAGCGGCATTTTTAGTAAGCTAACAATGTTATCAACAGCTTTAGTAACTTGTTTTCAGTTTTGCATTTAATGCTTAGCCAACAACAGTCCTTTTAGCGACATCTACAATAAACACAGACTGCAATACTCTACGCCTAAATATGTTTGATCAATACTTTAGATTTACGCTGAAAATTATACATCTGTTTTTTCCCTTCAGGTAAGTCTTCCATTGAACTCTCAATAAAACCTTGTTCACGAAACCAATGACCACTAACCGTAGTGAGTACAAATAAAGAAGACAAGTGTTGCTCGTTCGCTCTAACTTCTAAAGCATTCATCAAACGCTCTCCTCGATTACCATTACGATAATCAGGATGAATAGCGACACAAGCTATCTCCCCTGAACTTGCTTCTTGATAAGGATACAAAGCGGCACAAGCGATAATAACATCTTCTTTCTTGAGTACGGTGAAACGTTCAATTTCAACTTCTAGCAATTCACGAGAACGCTTTACTAAAATACCTTCATCTTCTAAAGGTGCAATTAACTCTAAAATACCACCGACATCATCGATGCTTGCCGTACAAACCTGCTCTTTATGATCCTTTGCGATCAATGTACCTGCGCCATCACGCGTGAATAATTCTTGTAATAAAGCACTATCGCTCTGATAGCTTACGCAATGACATCGCTCTACACCTTCCTCTGAGCTTTGGATAATTGCTCTTAATAATAATTGACGCACATGGCAATCTTTATCATCCAATAACGTTTTTACTCTGCGTACACTACAGCTACGAATGAGCTCGCCTGAATCATCAATTAGACCATCTTCCTGGGTAAAGGTAATTAATTTGTCAGCTTTAAGGGCTAATGCTGTTTTAGTGGCGACATCTTCAAGGGCTAAATTAAAGACTTCTCCGGTTGAGGAATATCCAATCGGTGAAAGTACAACTATCGAACCGTAATCTAGTTGAGTTTGAATACCCACAGCGTCAACTTTCCTTACGCTACCGGTGTATTTAAAATCAACGCCTTCACGTACACCAATCGGCTTAGCAATAACAAAATTTCCTGTGCTAACACGAATTTGAGAGCCATGCATTGGAGAGTTAACTAATCCCATAGTAAGCAAAGCCTCAATTTGCAATCGCATTGACCCCGTTGCATCTTTGACCGCTATCAGTGTTTCAGCGTCAGTTACTCTAATATTGTTTTCAATATTACGGGTAATATTTCGCTGCTCCATGCGCTCTTCAATTTGTGGCCGCGCACCATGAACTAACACTAACTTAACACCTAAACTTTGCAGCAAAGCAATATCATGAATAATGTTAGCAAAATTAGGGTGAAGTACAGCTTCACCCCCAAACATAAGTACCACTGTCTTTCCACGATGGGCATTAATATAAGGTGCTGCGTTTCTAAACCATTTTACGTAATTTTGTTCGTTATTATTCATGTTATCCATTTTCAAATTCACTACTTTAAGACTTACTTTGACCAACAATATATTCCATTGCTACTTCATCAGCAGGATCTTTATGAGGACTTGGTTTACTGTCTTCAATAATATTATCTGCTAAAGAACTCTTATCAATTATGTGAAAGCCAAGCAGAGTAAAATATTGAGGAATATAGGTTAAAACAATGATTTGTTCTAATTCCATTTGATGCGCAAACTCTAATAAGTATTGAACAAGAGCCTCTCCTTGCCCTTGTTTCTGGGCGCTACCCTCAACGACAACAGAGCGTATTTCAGCTAAACCTGTTTGATATATATAAAGCGATGCTGTCCCAACAACTTTACCGTCAAGTTCAGCGACAACAAAATTCTGAATATCGTGAATGATATTGTCACGAGTACGCGGTAAAATTTCGCCTTGTTCCGCCCAGAAAGTGGTCAATTTAAAAATACAATCGACATCAGACATTCTTGCACGACGAACGGACATAGCGGCGGCACGCTGTGCATTTAAACGTTGCTTAACTTGTTTCAATGCCACTTGAATTCGTTGCTTACCTGGCGCACCAACAACTTGTTCATTTAAAATAGTTTCATTGCCAGATTGCGTTGTTGCCAGCGCTTTTTCAACTTGTAAACGAGAAGTGCCACCCAATGCTTCACGCTTGTTTAGTGTTGATTCAATTGAAAGATGTTGATAAACATCTTGTTCAATTTTATCACTAAATTCTTGTAATTGACTGATGGTTAAATCTTCTAACGGCACAGCTTTATCGATAGCCGCTAATACGACTTCACCGACAATATGATGTGCTTCACGAAACGGAATATTCTTACCCACTAAGTAGTCGGCAAGTTCAGTCGAATTCGCATACCCTTGTTGTGCGGCGGCGAGTGTTCTTGAACGATTTACTTTTAAACCATCCGCGACTAACACCGCCATTTCCATACATTCTTGCCAAGTATCGAGAGCGTCAAATAAACCTTCTTTATCTTCTTGCATATCTTTGTTGTAGGCAAGCGCAAGTGCTTTCATTGTCGTTAACATACCTGTTAACGAGCCAAAAACACGCCCTGCTTTGCCACGAATTAACTCACACGCATCAGGGTTTTTCTTCTGTGGCATTAACGATGAGCCAGAGCTAACTAAGTCGCTCATTTCAACAAAACCAGCTTCTCCTGAGTTGTAGAAGATTAAATCTTCTGCAAAGCGCGATAAATGCATCATCGAGATACTTGCTGAGGCAAGTAGCTCGATCACATGATCTCGGTCTGAAACAGCATCCAAACTATTTAACGTTGCTGTTCTAAATCCTAATTGGTCTGCTAATTTATTTCTATCTATCGGGTATGCTGTGCCCGCTAAAGCCCCCGAACCTAATGGCGAAACATCTAAACGGTATAACGCATCTTTTAAACGTCCAATATCACGGTTAAACATTTCTACATACGCTAAACACCAGTGACCAAAGGTGATCGGTTGAGCACGTTGTAAATGGGTATAGCCAGGTAATACGGTATCTTTTTCACGCTCAGCCAAATTCATCATGGCTTGTTGTAAATTGACGAGGGCAAATAATAGTTCGTCACCTGTTTCTTTACACCAAAGCTTTAAATCTGTCGCAACTTGGTCATTTCGACTACGACCCGTATGAAGTTTTTTCCCTAAATCACCGGTTTTTTCGATTAATGCAATTTCTACCCAGCTATGAATATCTTCAGCATCAGAGCCTAATATCTGTTGTGGATTTTCTTCAACAGAAACTTTCAGTTCATTGAGTGCTGCAGTAAGTTCAACTAACTCATTATCGTCAATTATTCCGACAGAATGAATAGCACCCGCCCAAGCAATTGAGCCAACAATATCTTGCACTGCCATACGGTAATCAACTGGTAGCGAATCATTAAATTTTTTAAACTGTAAACTTGGTTGTCCTTTAAAACGCCCGCCCCATAAAGCCATGCTTATTTCTCCTTCTGAGAAAGAGCAGTAATTCTGCTTGATAAACTGAACAAACGAATGAAACCTTCAGCATGTTGCTGGTCATAAACATCATCAGCACCAAAGGTAGCAAATGCTTCGGAGTATAAGCTATTAGGCGAACGACGTTGAATCACTTGCGCCACGCCTTTGTATAACTTAACCACGACATCACCGGTTAATTTTTCAGCAAAAGAAGCTGCACCAGCAAGTTGGGACTTAGCTAATGGCGTAAACCAACGACCGTCATAAATAACATGTGAGAACTCATGACCGATTGATTCACGATATTTTAAAGACTCTTTATCTAAGATTAGTGACTCTAATCCTTTGTATGCCGCCATTAATACTGTGCCACCTGGCGTTTCGTAGCAACCACGAGACTTCATGCCAACTAAGCGGTTTTCAACAATATCGATACGACCCACACCATGTGCAGCAGCTTTATCATTAAGGTAGATAAGTGCATCATAGGCACCTGCACCATTTTCAGTACCAGAAAAATCTTTACCGTCGACAGCGACTAATTCACCTTCAAGGAAGCTTAACGCTACTTTTTCAGCAACATCAGGTGCATCTTGAGGGTCAACTGTCATCGTCCAAACTTCTTTCGAAGGTTCACACCACGGATCTTCTAATTCGCCACCTTCGTGAGAAATATGCCATGCGTTAGCATCACGGCTATAAATTTTCGTTAATGACGCTGCGCATGGAATGTCACGCTCAGCTAAATAGTCTAATAAGTCTTCACGAGAAACCATGTCCCACTCACGCCATGGCGCAATTACGGTTAGTTCTGGAGCAAGGGCTGCAAAACAAGATTCAAAACGTACTTGGTCATTACCTTTACCGGTACAGCCATGACATACAGCGTCGGCACCAACTTTTAAAGCAACTTCAATGTGCGCTTTAGCAATAATAGGCCGTGCCATTGATGTTCCTAATAAGTACTGACCTTCATATACCGCACCAGTTTTAAGGATTGGGTAAATGTAATCTTTAACGTATTCTTCTTTGAGGTCAGCGACATAACATGCCGAAGCACCTGATGCGATAGCCTTTTCTTTAATACCCACTAATTCTTCTTCGCCTTGACCAACATCAGCACAAAAAGCAATGACTTCACAGTTATCGTAATTCTCTTTTAACCATGGAATGATCGCTGAAGTATCGAGTCCGCCCGAATAGGCTAATACTACTTTTTTAATTTTTTTCTTTGTCGCTAAAGCCATTTTCTTTTCCTATTAATTCTTTAAATTTGTTTGTTGTAGGCCGAACTTTTGTTCTACCTAACCCTTAATCTGCTAATAATGTGACCAAAACTGCATTTTGTGCCCACATTCTATTTTCCGCTTCTTGAAAAACTACCGACATTTCTTCATCATCGAAAAGCGCTGTAGTAATTTCTTCTTCCAAGTGAGCAGGCTGACAGTGCATAACAATGCTTGCACCTGTTTTTTCCATCAATGCGTGATTCACTTGGTATGGAGCAAACTTTTCGAGTATTGCTACCTTCTTACTTTCATCTTCATCACCCATCGACACCCAAGTATCAGTATAGATAGCATCTTGTTGATCAATAGTGACAATGTCACTCGTGAACTTAAATGCTGAACCACTGATTTTTGCTAACGCCTGAGCTTTATTTAGCATATCTGCCGTTGGGCCATGTCCTTCTGGGCAAACCAAGGTAAAATCGACGCCTAACGTTGCAGCCATGATCATCAATGAATTAGATACATTGTTACCATCACCAACATAAGCCAATTTAATATTCTCTAAATCGATGCCCTTACCCATAACAAAATGTTCTTGCAAAGTAACAAAGTCAGCTAAAGCCTGACATGGATGATAAAGATCGCATAAAGCATTAATCACCGGAATACTCGCATGTAGTGCTAATGCCTCTATTGAAGTATTTTCAAATACTCGAGCAATAATCGCATCGCTATAACAAGAAAGATTTTTAGCATAATCGCTTACTCTTTCTCGCTCACCTAACTTGCCGTTTTGTTGTCCTAAATACAGTACGTGACCACCTAGTTTTGCAATGCCCATATCAAAACTGACATGAGTTCTTAACGACGGTTTTTCAAAAATCATTGCGACTGATTTACCCGCTAATGCTTGATTATAATCACTCGGCGTGGTTTTAATTTTTATCGCTAATGCGATTAGTGCTTCTATTTGTGCTTTGTTTAGCTGGTCGTCAGCTAAAAAGTTTTCTAGCTGTTCATCTGTTGTATTGTTAGCTGTTTTTATTTGAGTTAATGACATAATTTGTTCAATCCGAAAAAGTATTTAAAATTTAATCTGCGTAAAACTAATTTGGTTGAATGCGTGTTCCCACGGCATCACCATTAAGTAAGTTGATAATTTTTTCAGGCGACTGCCAGCTGGCAACCGCGATACTTCGTCGTAATTGACTTGCGGCATGTAATGCCGCATTAACTTTTGCGGTCATGCCTCCCGCAATAACACCTTCTTCAATCAATGAATCAGCATGTTTTTTATTGAGCGAAGAAATATATTCACCACTCGCATCTCTTACGCCGTTAACATCTGTTAGCAATAACAATTCGGCGTTTAATAACTGGCAAATAGCAACGGCGGCATCATCAGCATTTACATTAACCAATTCGCCATTTGCTAATGAACCAATAGAAGAAACAATAGGTAAGAAGTCCGCACTTAATAACGTATCAAGTAATTTGCTGTTATGGGCGCTTGGCTCACCTACCATGCCTAAGTCTTTATTACTTAAACTACAAGAAACCATGTCGCCATCGGAAAGCGATAAACCAACCGCTTGCATCTGTAAACTTGCCGCGGTTGCAACAATAGCTTTATTAACACTGCCAGCTAAAGCGCCAGCAATCAGTGGCATTTGCTCTTGTGGCGTAAGGCGCAAACCATGCTTCTTCTCAGTAGTAAACCCCGCTTGACTAAGCATTTCATCAACCACACAGCCACCACCGTGCACAAGAACAACCGGCTGATTCTTTAATGACGCAATCGTTTTCAATAAATTAGCCAAAGCATCTTTTTTTTCAAGGATCGCTCCACCGATTTTAATGACTAACGGCTTATTGGCTTTTCTACTTGTTGAATTATTCATGAATCCGCCCTAATGTTGCGGTATCTAACAAGCTGTACTCGCTTGATAAACCTAAAGAAACATTTACACATTGCACCGCCTGTGAAGCCGCGCCTTTTAATAAATTGTCGATAGCACAACTCACTACCACAACTTGCTTTTCCTCATCAACTTGCCAATGTAAGTCGGCAAAAGGCGTATAAGCGACATTATCGATTTTCGGCCATGTGCCAGTTAAACGTACTAATGGCTGATCTTGATAAGCACTTAAAAATGCTTTATCAATTTGCGAAGTGGTAACGCCGGCTTTAATCTGTAGCGTTACCGTTGTCATTAACCCTCTTTTATAAGGGGCAAGATGCGGATTAAAAATAACCTGCGCATTAGCTTCTTGGCTTATTTCGGGTTGGTGCCTGTGTTGTAAAATATTGTAAGGCGTTAAGCTCACTTCAAAGAAACTGGTCGCTAACGATGCTTTTCTGCCCGCGCCACTGACACCGCTAATACCATTAACCACAATAAGTGAATTCTCAATATGATAATTATTTGACGTTATAGGCTTGAGTGATAATAAACTCGCGGTTGGGTAACAACCAGGAACAGCAACCAATTGAGTATGAGCAATATCTTCTTGCTGCCATTCAGCTAAGCCGTATTTTGCTTGAGCAAGGGCTGATAAGTTTTTGTGCTCAAAACCGTAAAAAGTTGGATAATCCTCGCTATTTTTTAAACGAAAACCACCAGAAAGATCAAAAACTTTTACACCTTGTTCAACAAAGGCATGCGCCCAGTCAGCACTAAACTCGTGGGGAGTCGCAAAGAACACCGCATCAAGTTCATTTACGTTTTCATCAAACCAGCTTTGTGAAAAACACACAAGAGGTAAATCACATACGCCTAAGTAACGTGGATGCAATTGCGAAAAAGTCATATCTGCCGAGCTACTGTTTTCAGAAACCAGTAGATATTCAAGGGAAATTTTGTCGTGTGCACACAACAAACTAATAAGCTCAGCACCAACGTATCCACTTGCTCCAATAACCGCGACTTTCATACAACCTCTTCTCTTCATTTTTATCAACCTAAGCAATAGAGAAAACAAACTTCGCTCAATTGCCTTCATTTATTAGGTTATTTACACTAGAATGAGAAAGTAACACCTGGTGACTCGTTATGCAACAAATAAGCATAACTACCCATCATATTTTTTATTTATTTCTATTTTATCCGTGAGCCACTATGAAAAAATTACCAGACTTTACTGATTCATTAACTCAACTGATTGCCAGTGCTTCAATTAGCTCAACTCAAGAGAGTTGGGATCAGGGGAATTTAGCCATTATTCAACTTTTAGCTACATGGTTTGAGCAACTCGATTTTAGTATAGACATTCAAGCGGTGCCTAAAACCCGTAATAAATATAACTTGTTAGCTAAACTGGGGAGTGGTGAAGGAGGTTTGTTACTGGCAGGCCACAGTGACACTGTCCCTTTTGATGAGAACAGGTGGAAATCAGATCCTTTCAAAATTGTTAATCAAGATAATAAATTCTATGGTTTAGGTACCTGTGACATGAAAGGTTTTTTTGCATTTATCTTACAAGTTTGCCAAGCATTATCTTCTAAGCAATTAAAAAAACCACTTTATATTTTAGCTACCGCAGATGAAGAAACAACCATGGCTGGAGCTCGTTTTTTCACTCAGAACAAACACATAAAACCTGATGTAGCTATTATTGGTGAGCCTACAAATTTAGTGCCCGTTATTATGCATAAAGGCCACATGTCTCATCGCATAACTATTCAAGGGGAGTCAGGGCACTCTAGTAAACCGAGTTTAGGGGTAAATGCGATAGAAATAATGCACCAAGTCATTGGTCAACTTATACAGCTTAAAGAAAAACTTGCCCTCAATTATAGTAATCAAGCCTTTGATGTAACCGAACCCACCCTTAACTTAGGTGCAATACACGGCGGTGATAATGCTAATCGAATTTGTGGTCATTGCGAATTAGACATTGATATGCGCTCACTACCGGGAATGACAGACAATGAACTTATTCAATTACTTGCTGAAGCACTCAAGCCGCTAGCCGAAAAATATCCCAACAGAGTTTCATTCAGTGAGTTAGATCCTAGCTCGCCAAGTTTCGAACAAAATAAAAGTAGTGACCTAGTTACTATTGCACAAGAAATCAGTGGTCATCAGTGTTGCGCCGTAAACTATGCAACTGAAGCCCCTTTTATTCAGCAACTTGGCTGCCAAACGATTGTCCTTGGTCCTGGCTCAATTGACCAAGCACATCAGCCAAATGAGTTTTTGGCACATAGTGAAATTGATAAAACGCATAAAATATTAACGCAAATGATTCAACGTTATTGCCTATAGTTTTTATTTATAAAGGTATATCGTCGCTCATT
>Ga0209396_1002818_pt1 | contig 18024 bp, 14 predicted proteins | sample GOMGulsemesocosm_6_FD_184638 | JGI IMG/M metagenome (GOLD analysis project Ga0209396, IMG submission 184638) | Methane-oxidizing microbial communities from mesocosms in the Gulf of Mexico - GOM8C Gulf of Mexico (SPAdes) (version 2) | ecosystem: Environmental > Aquatic > Marine > Cold seeps...
TCGGTCTGGGCTTAATAAACCTTGGCTTGCTATCCTTTTTTCACTTTGCCTATTTCTAGGTTACGGATTAACTTTTAGTGCCATGCAGGCGAATACTATCGCGGATGCTTTAAACAATACGTTTACCTTTCCTCGTGAATATTCTGGTATGGTTATTGCCATACTCGCAGGTAGCATAGTCGTTGGAGGTATGCGAAGCATAGCTAGATTTGCTGAACTCATCGTTCCATTTATGGGATTAGCTTTTGTCGGTACAGCGGTAATTATTACCTTAATGAATATTGAATTACTACCTGCCATGTTTATGGATATATTTAACTCGGCTTTTGGGCTCAATGAAGCAGGTGCTGGCGCTTTAGGTGCAGCAATTAAGAATGGTATTCAGCGAGGTTTATATTCTAATGAAGCAGGTGCAGGTAGTGTGCCGCATGCCGCAGCTGGCGCATCACCTGTACCTAATCATCCTGTTGCTCAAGGTTATGTACAAATGTTAGGTGTTTTCTTAGACACTATGGTGCTTTGTAGCTGCACCGCTGTGGTAATTTTGTTATCAGATATAAATATTAGCGGAGATATGGAAGGTATAAGAATGACACAAGATGCCATGACGAGTCACTTCGGCACAGGTGGTAATTATTTTGTCGCTGCAGCAATAACCTTATTTGCTTTTACCTCAGTCGTGGCTAATTACGCTTATGCAGAAAGTAACCTTCACTTATTCAAATTAGACAATAAAGTGGGTCGGCTACTCTATACCGGCATTTATTTAATGATGGTTTTTTGGGGAGCAACTGCATCGCTGAAAGAAGTATGGGGATTAGCCGACATGGCGCTAGGATTAATGACGCTAGTAAATATTTACGCTATTGTTCTACTCACTCCAACAGTAATTAACTTAACTCAGGATTTTCGCGAAAAGCTAAAGGCTAATGGTAAGCCAACTTTTTCACTTGATGATGTAGAAATACAAGGAAAAACAGAACCGGGTATCTGGTCAAGTAATAAATAATAAGCGGCTATTAAATGAAATAACTTATCGAGAGCTCGGCTTCATGCTTTGCTCTTTATTTTAGCGGTACTTTCCTTCGGAGCTCTTAATTTTAATCGCTCACTAACAGTCCAAAATAACATTTCATTCCCACTCTGATAATAATGCTCTTCTCCATTAATAATTCTTATTTGCGAACATTCTTAAATCACCTATTGAGATCATTAAAGATACGATCTGTCATATAACAACAACCAATACACAATTAAACGATAGTGAGTATCCTATGGAGAGATTATCAAAGCAGCAGCAAGAAGAAATTAGACTCAAAATTATAAAAACAGCGGTAGACTTGTTCAGTGAGTATGGATTTGAAGCAACAACGATGAAACAAATAGCCAGAGAAGCCGGCATTGGCGATGCTACTATTTATAAATATTTTCCGAATAAGGATAAATTAATTTACGGCTATTATGGCTTAATGGCTTAATGGCTTAATGGCTTAATGGCTTAATGGCTTAATGGCTTAATGGCTTAATGGCTTAATGGCTTAATGGCTGCAGAAGATGACCTAGCTGACTATCCTTTGCAAGAAAAATTGCAATTACTCATCGACTTATACTTGAATAACTTTTTACCCAATTGAGAATTTGTCTGTGACAGCATTAATATGATTATGCAATCACCGAGCATATTATTCAAAGACGTTGCTCCCCTAAGAGAGGAATTTGTCGAACTCATTCGCAATTTACTTACTGAGCCAGAGCAAGCGGGCGGAATTGCTCAATCCCCTTTTACAGACGCCACCGCAAAACTCGCCAATGATTATCTATTGGCATTGTTCATCTGATGGGTATTAAACAACAATGGGCGAGTTTTTAGCAAAAAATCACTATATTCCTGGCCTTTGTTATTTTTATTATAAACAGGCAATAGAACACGAAGGTAAAGACTCTCCCAATCGTACGGTTAAGATTGTAGAGAAAGTAGATAGGTGAAAACAAAGTTTTCAGATGTACTTAGTGAAAAATACATCTACACGCACAAACACCGAGTTGATAATGTATAACTTGATTCAACCAGTTTGTTAATCAAAGTGAACGGTTTTATTTCTAGTTGTCGTCATCTTCGTCTTTTTCATCTTCGTCATCAATAATATCTGGCGTAACAGCGTCGACAACATCGACAGCGCCACCAACAACTGTGGTAGTGACACCTACGGCGGCAGATACAACAGTAGCTGCAATACAGCCAGATAAACTAATAAGCATATAGAATAGAAAAACAACTTGAGTAACTTTTTTAAACATAAAACGTCCAGATAAGTAATTTTAGATTTGTTTAGAATACGCTAATTTACTCGTGAATCAACCGTTGTTTTAACTCCATATTAAGCAACAACAGAACGAGAGCTGTTGACAATAAAACCCTTAATGAAACCAGTCTCAGCCTGGTTTTGTAATTCAAGTAAACGTAAGTAATTCTGACGACACTTAAAAATACATTTACTCAAGAATAATAGGTCTATAGTTATCAAATTAGCGCACATGGGAATTGACCCGTAAAATGTTTTAATAACTTTACGGATCCCTCAAGCTATTCTATTGTTTTAGTGCTTGTGTTGGCGGAATTGAACTAGCACGCCATGCCGGTAATAAACACGCGATGGTAGAAATACCCAGCAAGGCCAACAGTGCAGTCCCATAGATATAAACATCAAAAGGGTTAATTTCAAACAACTGAGTACTCAGTAAACGACCACTAAAATAGGCTCCGGCGATACCGATGACTAATCCAACCAGCGTTAGTTTTACGCCATAAGAAAGGATTAAGGTGATCACTTTTATTTTATCCGCGCCAATCGCCATTCTGATACCGATTTCACGGGTACGTAAGTTGACCATATAACTCATTACTCCACTCACACCACTTACTGTTATCACTAAAGCAATAATAGAAAATAGCGTTAACAGTTGTGCTAAAAATCTCTGCAATGAAATTGAATTATCAACGGCTTGCTGTAGGGTTTCAAATTTAGATAACGGTTGGCGGTTATCTAACTGAGCAATAATGCTTTTAATATCTTGAGTAAAAGTTGCCGCTGTTGCGTCGTCTTCTTTGGTTAACTGTTTTGCCAATATTGCAATATGCCCCACTGGAGATTGCGCCATAGGTTTATATATTTGAAAACTAGCTTCATTCGATGCCCCTTGTTCATTAATGTCTTCAATAACACCAACAACCGTAAGCCAAGTTTCACCTTGATTTAATGATATAGCCTTATTAAGTGGAGATTCATTAGGCCATGTTTTTTGGGCAAATTTATTGTTAACAATAGTAACGTTAGGCGCCTTATTGTCATCATCACCGGTAAATTTCCTTCCCAGTAATAAACGACTACCTATTGTCTCAAAGTACCCATCTGTAACAGGACGAACAAACGTATTGCTTGGCACGTCATCCGGATTATAATCTCGGTCGTCAAACTGAATCGCTTGGCGGACACTACTGTAGTTTATTCCAACCGTATCATTAGGATAAGTTAAACTTAATGCCGATGATGTTATATAAGGAAGTTTACGAACGGCTTGTAATATTTGTTGCGAAATCTGCCATCGTTCTTGAGCATTATTATAAACAGTCCAATTTAAATCCAATTGCGCAACATTGACATTCTTGGCACTAAAGCCGGAGTCAATATTTTGCAGATTATTTAAGCTTTTTATCGTTAATCCCGCGGCTATCAATAGCGTTAATGACAAAGCAAATTGGCAAATTAACAAAGTGTTTCGTAAAAATCCGTGATCGGTGGAATACGAGGATTTCCCCCCTTCTTTTAGTGAGCTGACCAAATTTACTTTAGAAAAACTGGGGACTATGCCAGCAATGATGCCTGAAATGGTTGAGATGACTAAAGCAAATAACATCACTCTGGTATCGATAGTAATTTCCGCTGATAGCGAGCTGAAGTTTGCAGCAAAACCTTTAAGAAAATCTAATCCCCAAAAGGCTAATAACAACCCTAAACCACCGCCTATTAATGATAATAATAAACTTTCAGTTAATAATAATTGCGCTAACCTAGCTTTACTTGCGCCTAGAGAAGCGCGAACGGCAAACTCACGTTTTCGCTTTGAATGTTGTGACAAAGTTAAGTTAGTCACATTCGCAGAGGCAATTAAAAATAGTAATAATGTCGTGGCTAACAAGGTATATAAATAAGGACGACTACTTTTAACCAATTCATCATTAAGCGATAACGCTGTTGCACTGATATCAGCATTCTCTGAATAGGCCTCAGGGTATTTACTACTCAAGCGTTTTGCGATGTCAGCCACTTCAGTGTTTACTGCGGCAAGAGAATAGTCAGGTTTTATTTTGGCAAAAGCCGACATCATGCGCATGCTTCTATTAGACAAAGCATGTTCGCCGCTACGAAAAGGGCAAGAAGGAATAGCCATATAAACATCATTAACATCAGGAAATTGTGGGAAATGAGGTAAAACACCAATAACTTTATGACTACGATTATTAAACTCAACACTCTGATTTATAACATTTTTTTCACCTTTGAATTCGTTTTGCCAAAATTCATAAGTTAACACCAGTAAGGGTTCTGCGCCTAAATCATCTTCTGCGTCAGTAAAAGTACGACCTAGTATCGGTGTTAAATTTAACATGTTGAAAAAGTTAGATGAAACCACTCCGGTTCGCACTCTTATCGGATCATCATGGCCATACATAGTAAATGTCATGTTGTGATATTCAGCCATATTTTCAAATGAATGTGACTGGTTTTGATAATCAAACATTTCACTGGCAGAAAAACCATAGGTTTGATCTTTAGTTAAATTTTGTTGCTGAAGAATGACTAACTGTTCACTGCCTTTAAATGGCGTGGCTGAAAACAATAAACCATTCACTACTGAAAATATCGCTGTGGTCGCTCCTATACTTAACGTCAGTGTGATGATAATAATTAAGGTTGTTATCGGCGAAGCAATAAAACGTGAAAATGCATAACGAACATCGATAATTATATTTTCGATAAAGTTGTGTTGAATCATCTCATCATTATCAGATGCAGTGTTGTTATTGAGCATTACATCATTTGAAACCGTTACTTTTTCTGGGGTTACTTTCGACATAGTTATGCACCTACTTCGGCTGATAACTGACGGGGAATAATTTCAGCAACTTCTCGTGTATCCACTTTGTTTATCTTCGTTTGTCCGTTAATGGTGCCATTAACGGAGTTCTCCACTACTTCTCCATCGAATAAATGAATCGTTCGCTTAGCAAAATGCGCATAACGACTGTCGTGAGTTACCATACAAATAGTTACGCCTTGTTCATTAAGCTCACTGAGCAGTTGCATAACCGAGTCACCATTAACAGAATCAAGATTACCCGTTGGTTCATCGGCAAGTAACAAGGTCGGACTCCCCACTAAAGCTCGCGCAACGGCAACCCTTTGTTGTTGTCCTCCTGATAATTGATTAGGTAAATGCTGAGCTCTTTCTGACATGTTTACCCGTTTTAACACTTCTGCAACTTTGGCTATTCTTACCGATTTTTTAATACCTCGATAAACCAAAGGTAATTCCACATTTTCACTAACGGTCATATCACCAATTAAATTAAAATCTTGAAAAATAAATCCTATTTCCCGATTTCTTACTTTTGCCATTTGTGAACCCGACAAATTTTTTACCGAATAATTACTAATTTCATAATCACCACTTGAGGCTTTATCAAGTAAACCAATAATAGCAAGTAAAGTAGACTTCCCACCTCCTGATGGCCCTTGAATCGTCACATAATCACCTTGCGATATCGTTAAATTGATATCTTTTAAGGCATTAATTTGGCTACCATCTGTGTGATAAATTTTATTCAGTTTAGTGATATTGATGAGTGTTTTGTTGGTAGTCATTGTTGTGTCCTCAAGGTGAAGGTGAATTTGTTTTATTTCATGAATGAGCATTGCGCCATCATTAGGTTAAATTGTTGAGCTAGCGCATTAAGCACAAGTGTCTAATTGTTTTTAAAGTCAGGTACTGATCAATTAATCGTTATCGATGGATACTGTTTTAACTTGGAGGTATCAGACACGATGACTTGCTCTCCCTGTGTTAAACCACTAAGAAGTTGTATTGAAGTCGTTGAACTTTCGCCAATAGCGACTTGAGTCCTAACCGCATGTGAATGACTGGTTAGTTTAAAGAAGTAAGCGGTATTAGATTCTTGCCAATGGGCAGGTTTATCAATTAATAAGACGTTTTCTAGTCGCTTAATTTCCACTGTGCCATTGACTCTAAGATCCGGACGGGCTTCACTGGGTAATTCTTTCGGTAGTTCAACATCGACGGTAACTGTGCCATTTACAACAGCTGGGTCTATACGAGATACAATGCCTTTAATTTTGCTACGACGGGTATCGATTTCAACAACTTGACCTATTTGAATGTCTTTAGCTTGGCTTTCTTGTACTCGAAGCTCTGCTTTTAAATGCTTTTGATCGGCAACCCTTGCTAATTCTGCTCCTTGGGGTATTTCTTGACCTTCTTCCACAGAGATACTTTGCAATACACCATACATTTGAGCGCGCACGTCAAGTTTACTGACTTGTTCTTCGAGTAATGAAACACGCAATAGTTGTTGCTCTACTTTCGCTTGTTCTACATTAAGTAAACTTGCTTGCAGCCTAGGCAATTGCTTTAGTTCGAATTGTGCAATTTCTAATTGCAGTGTTAGTTTTTTCTCACGCAGTACTGCTTCGCTATATTGATATTTTGGGATTATTTTAGTGACTCGAAGTTGTTTTTTAGCTTCGGCGTCTTCAATAGCTTGTTGCTTTTCTATTTCCAACAATTTTGCATCAGCCTGTTTTTTTTGCCTTTGTGTTATTTGAATTTCTTTTAGGGCATCGAGTTGTGCTTTAGCAATTTTGTATTCGATTTTTACCCGTTTATATTGTTGAGTAAGTTCAGGAGATGCTAATTGTAAAATGATACTGTCAGGGGTTACGGTGGCTCCAGGTTCAAGCAATCGTTTGATCACTTTTGCACTCATTCTAGATGAGATCCACTTTCTATTTATCGCGACAAGGTTTCCAGGGGCTCTAATGTCCTGAATTAAATCCCCTGATTCAACACTAGAAAGAGCAAGTCCTTCTGCTGAAATAACCGCGCTACTGTTAGCCGAATTAAAGAGAAAAGAATTAACGAACCAAAGCAGAAAAATAACAACAGGAGTTCCCATAATAAGGTAACGCTTTAATGGCATTTTCTCACTGCTTTGTGATTCAAGAATAGTTTGCATTTATCACCGTGTTGCTCATTTTAAAGATGAGGCAATCATAACGGTGTTTTAATTTACATACCGAGCCAATCGGTGAAGTTCAGCTAGTTATAGATGAACAGCAGATATTGTCGATGAAAAATAATAATACATATTTGCAGCTTATTCTGGTTGATTATTTTTTATGATGTCGAACTAGTATCGTGATTTTTTTATTGATTAATCTAAGCTTGGTATAGTTCGGCTGCCAAATCAATAAGCTATCAGGGCGTAGCATGAAGTCGTTGGTATAATATGTCGCGGTAATTTCGGCTCAATTTTACACTGGTGCTGTCTCGTAAAATGATTTGATAATCGCCACTGTCTAAACTGATGAGTTCTCTTACATAGTTCAAATTTACAATACTAGAACGATGGACGCGCTGAAACCCTTGTTCGTTCAAACGGGCTTCCATATTTTTCATGGTTTCACGGACAAGATGTGACTTTTGCGGAGTGTGTACCGTGATATAATCCCCATCTGCCTCAATCCAGTAGATATCTTCTGACTTGAGTAAATAAACATGACCATTAGAGCGGATCACTAAACGTTCATTTTCCACCAATGAAGAGGTTTGGTTTACAGGTTTCACTGTACTAAGACCTTGGGTTTGGCTTAATAATTGGGTGAGTTGCGCACTACGCTGTGAAATTGAATTTTTTAAAATTTGGTCACGTGCATGTTCCAAACTTTCTTTAAAGCGTGTTTTATCTATTGGCTTTAGTAAGTAGTCAATAGCATGAGTATTAAATGCTTGAATGGCGTATTCATCATAAGCGGTTAAAAAAATTACCGGCGGCATATGCTCACTACCTACAGCATTGACAACGTCAAAACCATTCACTTTTGGCATTTTAATATCAAGAAAAATTAAATCAGGTTTTAATGACAATATTGACCTTATAGCATCACTACCATTTTCACATTCGCCAACGATAGAGAACTCTTTTTCATCTTGTAAGTGTAGAGATACGCCTTCTCTAGCTAAGGGTTCATCATCAACTATTAATACCCTAATAGTCATGACTATATCTCTCCCAAATTAATGGGCAAGGTTAATGTTACGGTTACACCGCCCTGATTATTGCTACTATAGACCAATGAATGTTCTGTGGGATATAATTGTTTTAATCGCGATTTTACGTTGCTCAATCCTATGCCGGCCTTGAAGTTATGATCATCGAAGTTGCAACCCGCTCCATCGTCCATAATAACAATAAATAAAGATTGTTCTTGAACGTGACAGCTTATGGTTAATGTTCCTTTACCTTCTTTTTCTTCTAAACCATGTTGCATAGCATTTTCGATTAAGGGTTGTAATAACATCGAAGGAACAAGCATTGACAAAGCCTTTTCATCATAATCTTTCACAATACTAATCCTATCACCAAACCTGACCTGCTCTATCGCAAGATATTGCTCTACATGATGCAGCTCTTTTTGCAAAGGGATCAATTGTTGGTCTTTTTCATCTAAAGAGTTTCTAAAGAAACTACTTAACTTGTTGATCATTTCGGTTGCTTGTTCTTTCTCTGATTTCATCACTAATACCGATATAACATTCAGCGTATTAAACAAAAAATGTGGGTTGATTTGCATTTTAAGTGTTTGCAGCTGTGACTCAATCAATTGATGATTCAACTGGCTAGCAATAACCGCTTCGTTGTCAGCAATTTGAGCAAAGTTTTTAATATTTATATTTGTCACTAGAATAGTGTAAATAATGATATTAAATAAAAATAAATTATCACCAAAGAGAAAGTGACCAATATGTTGCCAGGGTTGATAGCTTTCCATTGCTTGAGTCATATTCTCAAAAAAATGATAGTGTAAACTAATAAATAATCCAGCAATAAGTGACAAACTTAATAAAAACAAACTGTGTAATAATAAACCTTTCAACCAGTTTTTAGGTTTTATGGGGAATCGTAATGCTAACCAGAGAGTTACAGGTGTTAAAGCAACCCAAGGTAACCATATCCTCACAGTAATAAACTCTATGTTGGCTAATATAGCCAATTCAAAGTGGTGGCTTGTAAGCCAACTTGATATTTGTGATAGCAATAAATAAAAGGCTAAACCTAACCAAATAAAAATGAGTAGTAGCGTAATACTTTTAAGGTTTATTAGTTTATTGCCGCTCTTTGTCATCATGGTTATTGGCCCATATTCAGCTAAAGTCAGTAAATTTGAGGAATCTTGTTAATAGGAAACAGTTTATCCGTTTACTTCTATGTTTAACAAGAACGTAGCGACTAACAACATAAAAATAGCTATGAAACGATAAAAATCTACGACAAAGAAGTTTCACATTCATAATATTTGTCGAATATCATTTTAGCCCAATTGTAGACCGACTAGTAGATACGATATGACATCTCAGATTTTTATATTGGTAACGCCTTGCTCATCAAAAAATACTGAGCAAGGCCAATAAATCAACTGATTTGTAGTGGTTTATTAATTACTTACTTCATTAAAGTTTCTAACATTGACTCATAAATATTCATATCTTTAGTATCTTGGGCCAGCTTAACCGCTTTTTCTGCGGATTTTACCGCCAACTTATGATTTCCGGCTTGGCCATATGCTTTTGACAACTGACTGTATATCGCAGGAGAGTGAGGATAATATTCAATAGCAAGAGTTAACCAAGGTATTAAATCTTTTGTATTTTTTTGTCGATATAGGATCTCTGCCGTTTTCAACATATTATTAATAGAATGAAAAGACTTTTCTATCGGGATAATTTTGAATCCATAATGTTCGGATAATGCTTGATACTTATCTTTTAGTGCTTGTGCTGGATCAGAACTGTTCCAAAATTCTCGATAATTAACATTCCAAATTTCTCTAGCATAAATGGTTTCTAGGCCATGCTGAATGCCAGGAATTGACATGCCGTAATGGTCTTCATCATGCACTATTTCGAATTTATATCTAATATTCTTGTTGCTTGTATTTTTTAATTTAGCCGGAATATCTACATAGAGTGCCGCTTCTTTTACTCCTCTTTTTATAATATCCCGACTACCCGTTCCGATATAAATACTAGCATTAGCTCTGTTTTTGTCTGATATTGCTTTAATTAGTTTATCACCCACGGTTACACCAGACTTTAGCTTTTTACCTATTTCGGCAGCCAAGACTATATAGCCACTAAATAAGTCTGGCTCAGACCAAAATGCCTGTAAAACAGGGCCAAATGTAGGCGACATCCCTATAATGGTTCTATGGGAGTTAACCCTAAATTGTTTTTCGATATTGGGTATCAGTTCATTTCTAAAAAACTTAAGATACCGCGAAGTTTGGCCCAAATTATCCCCATAAAAAAAAGGACTACCATTATCGTCATACAGCTCTAACGCCATGTTTATACGTTTACCGGTATTATTTGCAATGCCCACTATAATGCTTTCTGGCATATAATTTCTGGCAGCTCGGATCACCACCATTGAACGCGTTAAATCAAATAGAAATTCAGCATCCATCACATAAATGACAGGGTAATGATGCGCAGAGTATTCATAATTTTCGGGCAGTGAGATAAATATTTCACGCTCTTCATCCAGTACTGAAGATTTAAAACTATATTTATTACCCGATATAATGTTTTCCTGTTTTTGTAAGTTGACTTCTAACGCATGAGCATTAAAAATAATAAACGAGATTGTAATGATGATATATCTGATATAACAGCGCATTTGTATTCCTTTGATGATTCTGTGTGAGCATTTAAGCCCCTGTTAACGGGCAATACTTAGTTGAATAATAGATGAAGGACAAAACCAACCAATTGGGTTTAGCCTATATTAAACGGTTTGTTAATTAATATTCATTGAGACTAAGTCCCTATTCTATCTTTGAGCGTTTGTAATGCCGATTCAAAAAAAGCTAACCGAGCGTCCTTATTACGTTTAGCAAGTTTTACCGCTTTTATTCTTGATTCTAATGCCATATCAAGCTGATTATTTGCCTCATAGGCATCTGCGAGGCTGTCATGCGAATTGGCCGCATAAGGATAGAATTTCTGCCAATATTTAAACATAGCTATTGCTTCGCTGATCCGCCCTTCCTCTAAAAGCTGATAGCCAAGCCGTTTTAAACGAGTACGATCATAAAAACGCTCACCTTTTGGTAAAACGGTAAATCCATACTCTTTACTTAAGGTATCAAAATGTAATTTAACCGCCTTTAACGTTTGAGTATGCTGTTCACTTAAAAATTTTCGATAGGACACATCCCATTTTTCAGCCGGAAAAATCATTTCCAAAGCCGAGATAACGGCCGGTAACGCCGTCGCATAGCCAGATTTATCGATTATTTCAGTTTTAAAATTCATTCTACTGCTAGGAAATGATGAAAATCTTTTCTTTAAACGTTGTTGCTCTTTGAGCTTTTTCGCTAAATTATAGGGGCCCATGGATACATAGAGTTTCCCTTTAAACTCAGGTGATTTCGCCACTAGCTGTGTAATTTTGTCAAAAACACTTTCGTCTTGATATCCCTGTGCTTTAAAATCTCCGGTATTAATAGCTACATGGGCATCAAATAATTCGGGCGCTTGCCAAAAGGTGTGTAAGGTTAATTTTGCTGATGGTGATAATCCGATCATGGTTCTGAAACTTGCTGCCCGATAAGTTCTCTCAATCATTGGCAGCACCTCATTTTTGATAAAAGCCAAATACTCTTTTTCTTTACCACCGTAACGATGAGGTTGTCCATCTTCATTTAGGGTTCTTGGCATCATGTTTCTTCGGTCACCCGGGCTGTTATTTATCCCTATGACTATCGCTTCAGGCATCTGGCTAGTCATTGACATGATTTCGACTAAACCAGAAACGGCGTGAAATAATAATTCACCATCCATAACGAGAATAACCGGATAGCGAATATCATCTGCGGTTTCGACATAGTTGGCAGGTAGGGCAACATCAATGACTCTATTAGCCTGGAGACTTTCCGAGTAAAAACTATGTCTTATGAGGTTTGGCTGAGCAGAAGATGATATGGGGATAAATACGTCGTGTGATTGGTCTGCCAGTACCCGCGGGGTCCACAGAATAAAAATAGTACAAACAGTCCAGATTTTTAGAATCATATTAATTTCCTTATTTAATTTTCTATTGTAAACAGCTCATTTATAACGAATAAAGTACCTAATTATTAGTCAGTTAAACTAAGACACAGCCGTTAGGCTATTTAATTTTGATCCCCGTACCTTCTTCAAGCCAATAATTCATAACAAACTTATCTGGTATTTTAATAGTCAATGTCAGCGTTTTATCAAGCCTGTTATCAGTAAACTCAATAGTTTCTCCTTGGGTGTAGGGAAAACCAACAAAATCAAAACGAGTCGTCGACATTGCTTTTAACTGTGCGATAAAACTACCATCCATGCGTGCTATTAGTTTTTCATCAACATTTACTATTTCTATAAATTTTTCACTTTCCATTTTGTACTGCCCAACGTACTTATTTTGTAAGGCTTTAGAGATGAAAATCGGCTCAATAAAATTGCCGTCGATAATGTCTTGAATTTTTTTAAGATGGATGGGGCTACCGTCGTTTTTAACTCCTTGGTAATCTTTAAGAATGTCTTGTGAAGTTTTATCTTCAGATATTTGCTTTACCGTCCACCCTTTAGCAAACAGTTGCCCTACTCTCTGCCTAAATGCACTTTTCGCTTTATCATTTTTTATGAGATCGTCAACATGACTTAATTCACCATGTCCGGGCACAACAATAGTTTTACTATCAGTTAATGACAACGCGAGATCCATGCTTTTACGATAGCCAGAGCCACCATTTGCCCCCTCATACAATAACCAAGAAGAACTAAAATTATCTCCCATAAAAATCACGTTACTATTGGGTAAATGTATGATGGTTGAATCAAGCGTATGAGAGGGTGCGTGATAGGCAACAACTTCTTCATTTCCCATGGTTAAGCTAAAGGTTTTATCAAATCTCAAATGATGTGCTATGGGTGTAAATCGATAGTTTTCTTGAGCAATGACGATGGCGCCTTTTTTAGCGAAAAAAGCATTTCCACCAGAATGATCAAAATGAGAGTGAGTATTTATGACGTATTTAATCGGTTTATCAGATATTTTTCTCACCGCTGCGAACAGTTTTTGCGCCCCCTCTTCTAACATTCCTTTGCTCTCAATCAGTAAAAGACCATGTTTACCGACCACTAGGCCAGCATTAGCACCATAGTACTTAGCAACGTAAATATTTTGAGCTATTTTATTAAAGACAATAGATTTATTTGATGTAATAGGATTGTCTTTGGTGTATTCGTATTGTATTGCTAATTGATTCGTTTGCCGCTCTACTGCATTAAGCGAATGTAATGGCTCTATAGCATAAGCACTTATTGGGAGTATCGTTACGACTACACTTAGCGCCGTTCGAATTGATTTTAGTTGTAACGTATTTAAAACATTTTGGCATAAATATTTTAGTATTTTCATTAATGGCAGTACTCCAACTTTAATAGTATTGATGATAAACGATGGCACTTGCCACCAGATTTATTAAAACAATACTGCCGATTTATGAGGTAAAAAGAATGATTTATTGCTGATTTCTGCATGATCTCTCGATGATTTTTATAATAATTATAACAATTTACAAATATGTTCCTATTCCACGCGAAAATCCTGAATTTGATGAGAGTGGTAAAATACTTAATAAGTATTCAATGCAAAGAATGTTATTTTGAATAGAAGCAAGGTTGAAATCACTTCATTGCTTCCTACATCAATACAAGTACTCAGGTTATGCTGGCAACATATAACCTGAGTACCAAATTGTTAGTGTTCCTAATTTGTCAATACAGTTTCATCTGGAATTCGTCTGTTGAAAAGAAATGTATAGGAGGTTTATCTGTTGTAAGCCAGATGCATTGTGTCATCTCACAGGTTTGACGTATTCAATAACTACATTGCCTGTGTTAACATTTACTTAAAACTATTGCGGATTGCCTAAATGGCGCAGAAGTATTGGATTAATAACAGTTTTATCGATCTTTCCAGAAACCAATTAACACAACAAGGCCTTACTGTCACTATGCAGCCAAAAGCCTTGGCGGTGCTAACTTATCTTGCCGAGCACCAAGGAAGCGTTGTCAGTCAAGACGCCATAATGACTCATGTGTGGCAAGAGACCATTGTTTCTCCTAATTCCCTGCAACGTTGTATTGCTCAACTTCGTAAAGCGCTTGGTGACAATGGTAAAAATCAATCGTTGATCAAAACTCATGCAAAGCAAGGCTATAGTTTAGAAACATCGGTGAAGTGGCAATTAACCGAGCCTTTACCAAATAAAGTCGCAAGAACACAAGATATAACAACAAAATTTGTCTTGCCCTCCTCTAAATTGGCCGCACTATTTATAGGTATCTTACTTTTATCTATTCTCGGACTTGGTTATTTTTCAACGGACTCCTCTGAGTTGTCTTTTAACCAACTGACGCCATTAACCACAAGTGATAAAAAAGAAGGTGGTGCGAGTTATTCACCAGATGGACGTTACATTGTGTTTCACCGATATGATGGTCTTTGTGAAAGTAACTTATGGGCAATAGATCTAAAAAGCCAGCAGGAGATACAACTGACCCAGTCGGCTGCTTGGTATAGCAGCCTTAGTTTTTCTCCTGACGGTAAAGAACTGATATTTTTGGCTAAAAACGGGTGCAAAAAAATAAATAGCACAGCAAAAAACCAAACTGGAGAATGCAGGGATTTGGTCACTTTACATTTTGGAGAAGCGCTCAGCACACCACTACAACCTAAAGTAATAAAACAGTGCCAAGAAATAGAGTTTAATATGCCCCATTGGCTAAACGATGAAAGTATCGCAATGCTAGAAAATAGTGACGACGGTTGGAAGATTATGCGTCACACCACTAATAACAACCAAGTAAGTGAACTGTATGCGCCTAAAGATAGAGCTATTTATAATTTATCTTATTCTGCATCTCATAACTTAATCGCCGCTATTAGCACTAATGACTTAGACCAACATCTGATAGATATACTTGATAACGAGGGCGAATTACTCTTTAGTCATATTCTTAATAGGCCAGTTGGAATGTCACCCTTTCTTTATATAAATCCAAGTTTTTCGCCGATAGGAAAGCAGTTGATTTTTGCCACGAAGAAACAGCTGTTTTCGTTATCTTTCAATGGCGATATAACAGAAATTAAAGTGCCTTTATATGAAAATATTTATGCCGCGAGTTTTCATCCTAATGGTACAAAATTAGTGGCTACTTATGGCACATTAGACACAGATATTACTCGAATTCATTTTAATGAAATTGCTAGCGTAAAATCGGAACTCGATTTTAATCAGGTATTTCAACCCTATCCGAGTATTTCTCGCTCAACATCAAAAGATCAGGATGCGAAATTTCAGCCAGAAGATGATTTAATCGCGTTTATTTCCGAACGTTCAGGTAGTAAACAGTTGTGGATAACAGACGATAAACATCCCCAACAGCTGACACAGTTTCCCTTAGGAACAACGATTGATGGCATTGGTTGGTCGAGCGATAGTGAAAGTATTTTTACGGCGGTTAATGGAAAATTGTATCGCGTTTCACTGGTAGGAAAAATTGAGCTAATTCCCCTTGATGTTATGATCAAGCAATTATACCAATCTGACTTTTCCAATACCCTGTTATTGTTAACAGGTGGGTCTAGCAAAAATAAACTAATGACATACAACACATTAAATAGCGAATTAAGCTTATCGGCTGAAACAGATGCACAATGGGCCGCAATGAACGAAAACGGGGTAATGGTTTATTTAGATGAAAATCATGACTACTGGCGAATCGAGTCAAAGCAAACTATTAAAATAAATAATTTAAACCATAACCAGAGAAACTACCGTATGGTAATGACGAAAAATGCAATACTGGGTATTAATGATAACCATCAATTGTGGTCTTTTAACCTTCAAACGGATAAATATAAAGTGATACAACAACTCAATAAATACGCGGGTTATCTTAGTGATGCTCAACAAAAACAATTGTTATTGACACAAATAATTTCTGCAAAGAAAGAAATTGTCGAATTAAGTAACGTGGATTAACAAGGACATAAAATGTCTGCGATGAAACACTTATAAATACCCACTTTATCTTGGGTTCAACTACCTTATTGATAATAATTTATAACTTTTAAATAATCACGATAAAGCATATTCGGGGTAAAACCTTTTATACCGAGTTCTGTTATTTTGGGTAAAAATACCGCTTGTAGTTCAGCATCTGGATTTATTAAAAATATCGCTAGTCCATGGTTTACTTGATAAAACAAGTCACTTTTGGGTGCTATTTGGGAATGTTTGCTTTCAATAACATTTTTATCTGCCTCATCTATATAGCTGCGAGTAATTTCAACTTTTATTCCTAAATTTTGCTGAAAACTTCTGGCATCTGCTGAGTTATTTGCACGAACAGCAACAAATTTCTCTGAAAAATAATGAATATACTCTGCCAGTATTTTTTGAGAATCACGATAGGGGTCAACGGTATAAAAAACAAATTGGGTTTCTAGATTCTCATGGCTTTCGCTGAGCAAGTCAGCTAACTGAGTTAAGATTAATAAAGTGGTTGGACAAATATCAGGACATTGAGTATAGCCGTAAGCAATAAACCGCCATTTCCCTAAAAAGTAATCACGATTAACGGGCATTCCCTGATGATCTGTTAATTGTATATTTGTTAATTGTTGCGCTTCTTTTAACACAAATCCTTGTATTGTCGGCAGCTCCCCATCGCTATGAAAATGGCTGTTATCGGTTAAACGAAAAATATATATCACTGCTGCAATGATCACTAAAATAGGCAGCAGTATTAATGCTCGTTGCGATTTACCCCCATTATTCATCATTGTTTTATCACCAATGCACAATTAAGCGATCAAGTAATAAAGCAAGAAAAAGTGCAATCAAATAGTAAATTGAAATACGGAAGGTTTTTAATGCTAATTGATTATTTACGGTAACTTTAAGTTGTATAGCAAAATAACCAAACCACAAGCCAAGTGCTAACACCAAGTATAAATAAACTTCACCAGAATAATGGAAAAAATAGGGTAATAAACTCGCAAAAATTGTTGCTATAGTATAAATAACAACACAAGTCTTAGTGTAATCTATCCCTTTAACGACAGGCAACATAGGTACGTTAGCGAGTCGATAATCTTCAATTCTGTCTATGGCTAATGGCCAAAAATGAGCCGGTGTCCACAAGAAAATAATCAGCGTTAGTAATAATGGCTCTAGGTCAATACTATTGGTGATGCTCGTCCAACCAAGCAAAGGAGGTATAGCGCCAGCAAAACCTCCGTAAACAATATTTTGTGGTGTTTTATGCTTTAAAAAACAAGTATAAATCACGGCATAACCTATAAAGCCCACTAGAGTCAGTAATGCAGTTAATACATTGACATATTTCAACAGTAAGAACATCGAACTAAAGGCTAAAAAAGAAGCAAAAAACAACGCCTGTTTGCTGCCAATATGTTGCTTAACAAGTGGCCGCCATTTCGTTCTTTGCATTTTTGCATCAATGTTAACATCCACAACATGGTTAATAACCGCAGCAGCACTAGCAGCAAAGCCAATGGCGAGATTAGCGATCAGCATCAATTTGATATCAAAGCTTTGA
>Ga0209396_1002822_pt1 | contig 17997 bp, 16 predicted proteins | sample GOMGulsemesocosm_6_FD_184638 | JGI IMG/M metagenome (GOLD analysis project Ga0209396, IMG submission 184638) | Methane-oxidizing microbial communities from mesocosms in the Gulf of Mexico - GOM8C Gulf of Mexico (SPAdes) (version 2) | ecosystem: Environmental > Aquatic > Marine > Cold seeps...
TAACTTTAACTTTAACTTTGGCTTATCTTATCAACCGTTGCAGAACAGGCTTGAAGAAACATTTTCATAAAGTAATCAACTTCAGGCATATCTTGCTTTAATTCATTGAGTTTTATTTCTAAGCGTTCTTTTACATGAGAAAACTCTGGGTTCTGGTGATTTAACTCATCAATCGCTTTGATATAAGCCACTAGAATATCGGCCGCTTTTACAATCTTTTTATAAGTAGACTCAACATTATCTTGCACAATGATATCGTTAAATATTTCTTGAAACTCTTCAGGTAATGATGCCAAACATTCTTTTTCGGCCAAATATTCTATCTTTTTAAACTCTTTTGCTATTTCTTTGTTCGCGTACTTTGTTGGACTAACAATATCGCCATAACGAGTTTCACTTGCCTCATGATATAAAGCGATAGTTGCGACCCGGTCAGCATTTATATTACCCTGAAATTTTTTGTTTCTAATAACCGCTAATAAATGAGCAACAATAGCAACTTGATGAGAATGCTCTGCAACGTTTTCAGGCTTTACACAAAACATCAATGCCCAACGTTTGATTAAAGGCATTCTGAACATCCAAGCTAAAAAGGTACTTTGCATTCTCATTTCCTATCTAATTCAAATTATTATTGGCTGTAGGTACTAAAAAAGTTTTTAAGTTTAGCCATTGCTGGCACCAACTCGTCTACATGTGGTAGAAAAACTAAACGAAAATAGTTTGTCTCAGTAATATTAAACGCACTACCGTGCACTAATAGAATTTTTTCTTGGATAAGTAAATCTAAAATCATTTTTTCATCATCTGTGATGTTGAATTTTTCTTGATCGACTTTTACAAATAAATAAAGAGCACCCATTGCAGGGTTGCAAGACAAGCCATCAATGTCATTAATCATTTCGTGCGCTAAATTACGTTGTTTGATTAAACGGCCATCATCTTTTATCAATTCATTAATACTTTGATATCCCCCCAGTGCTGTTTGAATGGCATGCTGACAAGGCACATTGGCACATAAGCGCATTGAAGCAAGAATATTTAAACCTTCAAGATAATCTGTTGCATGAAATTTAGGGCCACTGATCACCATCCATCCCGCGCGAAAACCCGCAATACGATAATTCTTTGATAAACCGCCCATGGTAATTATTAATACGTCTTGTGCTAGGCTAGCCGTTGGAATATGTGTTGCTAGGTCATACAATATTTTATCGTAAATCTCGTCACTGAAAATAATTAAGTCATGCTGTCTGGCAAGCTCAATAATACCTCTTAATACTTCTTCACTGTAAACCGCACCTGTAGGGTTATTTGGGTTAATAAGTACAATAGCTTTGGTTTTATCGGTAATTTTATTAGCCATATCATCTAAATCAGGAAACCACTGGTTTTCTTCATCACAACGATAATGAACTGCTTTCCCACCTGAAAGTGCTACAGCCGCTGTCCACAAAGGGTAATCAGGCGCGGGGATCAATACTTCATCGTCATTATTTAATAACGCTTGCATTGCCATTACAATTAATTCGCTAACGCCATTACCGATAAAGATATCTTCAACGTTTACATCTAGAATGCCTTGTTGCTGGAAATACTGCATAACAGCAACACGCGCAGAATATATCCCCTTCGATTCGCAATAACCTTGAGCGGTTGGAAGGTTATGAATCACATCTTTTAAAATATCATCGGGGGCGGCAAAACCAAAAGGGGCAGGGTTACCAATATTGAGTTTTAATATTTTGTGGCCTTCGTCTTCTAATCGCTTAGCTTCAGCGGCGATTTGTCCTCTGATTTCATAACACACATTATTGAGTTTTGATGATTTTTTGATGTTTTTCATTACTGGCTTCTTTTAGCTTTATTTTTAAGTTATTTGTTGATGATGCAATCTTCATTGTTACTAATATTTAGCGACTTTGAAACAGTTACTTGCAACTTTCTTATAGCAATAATATCAATAAACCGTCATCTTGTTATACATTGGTTGAAAATCAAGCACGAGGTGAGTTATGCCATTACCTTTATTATGGTTAGGCGCGGCAGCGATTTCTGCATTAGCGGTGAAAGAGTTAGCAGACGATCGAAAAAAACAGCAAAATAAACGGCGTTATTACCGTGATGTACAAAGTTTAAATAAACTAAAAGAATATGAATCCCCCATCGTTCAATATCCAACAGATTTATTCAGTACCGAGCAAAAAGTGAGACCGGAAATTGGCGCGCTTGTTTGTTGCGGTATTGGTGGATTGCTGGATCATACCGGGATTTGGGTAGGCGACAATACGATTATTGAACTGGATGGTAACGGGTTAATTAAACCCATTTCAGTACAGCGTTTTACTAAAGAGCGCTCAGGTAAAAATATTTTTATTGCATGTGATTCAAAAGCAAAACCTATTGCTAGCGAAATGGCTGCAAACCGGGCACAACAGCAAGTATTTCAATGTCGTGATTACCATATGATAGAAAATAACTGCCATCAGTTTATTTGGCAGTGTTTTAAACCTGATGACAAAAGTTTAACCACATTTAAAGAGCTCAATATTCGATTAGCACATTTATTTGATCGGAAAATTTATTGGGATATTTGTGATTGCTAATGGGGGAATGGCTAAAATTAGAAAAAATTATCACTATACTTTTACAGGCAACACAATCAGAATACACCAAAATAATATTGTTTAGCATGAAGGTGTACTTTTGAAGGTTTGGTTAAAAAGAGTATTGTTCTTTTTCGTTTTATTGATTGTTTTTACCATTATTGGTATTTTTATGGCATTGCAATCATCTCCGCATTTACAGCCCATCCATCAAATAGATGCAAATTCTGCTGCTGAAAATAAGCGAATTGTACAGCGCTTAATTCAGTCATTTAAAAGTAAAGAGCAGACTATAAACTTACAAGTCACTCAAACTGAACTTTATGGCTTGAGTGCTTTTGGCCATCGGGCAATCCCTCAGCTGACTTCAGATGTTACTCTATTTAAAGACAATGCCTTAGTTAACTTTTCTTTAGAATTACCTTTTCCTGAGATTATTAAATACCTCAATGTTGAGGTTATGCTTGTTTCTTCCCAACAAGGCCTAGACTTTGATACCGCTTATATTGGCGATATTGCCCTACCGGGCAATGCAATAATTAAATTAGCAGAATGGTTGACCAATTCATATGTTAAAGAAGAGTTTGGTACATCATTATTACAATTAGTTAAAAGTGTCGATATAACCGCTAAGCAAATATCGGTAAACATGACACTTCCTGAAAATTTTGATAATAAAAACTTAAGTAAAAAAGATGGTTTGTTTGCTTTACGGGATCAACTTGCATTATTTGGTGACGTTGAAGATATCAGATTTTATCATCAAAGTTTAGTTGACTATATAGAACAATCATCCGTGGTTGGCTTGTCATTGGCTGAATACTTGGGCTTTACTTTTGGCTTAGTTAAACAACGTAAATTAGCGGGTATTATTCAGTCATTGACTGAAGAAAATCGAGCGGCCTTAACGGCTTTAGTGATTTATTTTGGTACAGACCAATTTGAGTTGCTTGTTGGTGATATTGCTAATTTATCTTCTCAGCAAAAACAAAAGAGAAATATGCTTAGAGCGAGCGTTAAATTACGTAATAGGGTGGATATTCAAAAGCATTTCATTTATTCCGCTGCTTTACAATTATTTGGTTCGAGTTCAACGAGTAATGCTATAGGTGAATTAAAAGAGTTTTTAGATTCAAATAGTGGTGGCAGTGGTTTTAGTTTTGCTGACTTGATGGCAGATAGAGCAGGTACTCGTTTAGCTATGTTAGCTACAGATAATGATGAAAGTGCTCTGGTGGTGTTAAAGAATTTGGCTGACATTACTGATGAAGCTTTGGTTTTACCCGCGTTAGTTGGTTTGCCGGAGGGGATCACACAACAAAGTTTTGAAAAGTATTACCGCGATATCAATTCTTTAGTTTATACATCGATGATACAGAAGATTGATGAACGCTTACGAGAAATTCCGGTTTATGGTAATTAGCAGATAAATATTTATATAAACAAATAAAAAACGCGATTTTAAATCGCGTTTTTTATATTTAAGTGCATGCGTGGCTATACGTATTGCTGACCTGCCAAGAATGGCACAGAACAACGATAAAATATCTTATTTAAATAAAGACATTACATCACTGATAGCCATCAACGATTTTTCACCGGTAATGCGGTTTTTCACTTCGATGCTTTGCTCATCAAGATTACGTTCACCAACAATTAATAATATTGGTGTACCAATTAATTCGTGGTCGGCAAACATAACCCCAGGGCGTTCTTTTCTGTCGTCAAAGATTACTTCAATTCCAGCTTGTTGTAATTGAGCATAAAGTGCCTCTGCAGTTTCTTTTACGCGTGCTGACTTTGCCATATTCATAGGAACAATGGCGACTTGAAATGGAGCGATAGCTGCGGGCCATTTAATACCGTACTTATCGTGATTTTGTTCAATGGCAGCAGCAACAATTCTTGAAACACCAATGCCGTAACAACCCATGGTTAAAATTTGATTTTTACCATTCTCTGTTAATACCCCACAGTTCATTGCTTGTGCATATTTATCGCCTAATTGGAAAATATGACCAACTTCAATACCACGTTTGATAACAATATTACCGTTGCCGCACGGGCTAGGATCGCCTTCAACAACATTGCGGATATCTTGAATGTTGATTTCGCCACAATCTCGTTGCCAGTTCACCCCTGTATAAGATTGACCATTAACGTTGCCACCACAAACAAAGTCGCTTAGATGAGCGGCACTGTGATCTACAATAACTTCAACATTCAAGCCTTTAGGGCCTAGCGAAGTAATATGACAGTTAGCAACGGCAGATACTTGTTCATCAGTTGCAAATGTTAAAGGTGAAGCTACACCAGGTAAATTTTCAACTTTAACTTCATTTAACTGATGATCTCCACGAAGAACTACAGCAATGAATTTTTCTGGTTCACCTTCACTACTAGAGCCAAGTACTAATAATGTTTTAACGGTAGTTTTTAAATCTATGTTCGAGGTTTTTATCAAACGTTCAAGCTTTAACTCTACAGTTTCTATTTCTTGCGTTGGTTCTGCCCGTTCACCATTGGGTGCTAAGGCTTCTGCTTTTTCCACGTTGGCAGCAAAATCACTGCCATCGCTAAAAGCGATGTCATCTTCGCCAGATTCTGCTAGCACATGAAATTCATGTGACGCTTCACCGCCGATTGAGCCTGTGTCTGCAATAACGGGACGATAATCTAAACCTAAACGATCAAAAATACGACAATAAGCGTCAAACATTTTCTGATACGTTTTCTTTAAACATTCTTCACCTAGGTGGAAAGAATAAGCATCTTTCATCAAAAATTCACGACCACGCATGACACCGAAACGAGGGCGTATTTCGTCACGGAACTTAGTTTGAATTTGGAAAACATTCAGTGGCAATTGCTTGTAGCTATTAATTTCACTGCTAACAAGTTTTGTAATAACTTCTTCGTGAGTTGGCCCTAAAACAAATGAACGATTATGACGGTCATTTAAGCGTAGTAATTCTGGTCCATAATCTTCCCAACGCCCCGACTCTTCCCACAAATCAGCAGGTTGAACCATTGGCATCATGACTTCAATTGCACCAGCTCGCTCCATTTCTTCACGAACAATTTTTTCAACTTTTCTTAATACTTTAAGTCCAGTGGGTAACCAAGTGTATAGGCCTGAAGCTATATTACGCACGAGACCGGCACGTAACATTAATTGATGACTTATAACTTCGGCGCTCGCTGGCGTTTCTTTCAAGGTGGAAAGCAGGTATTGACTAGTACGCATTGACTAAAGGTTCCGTAAAATATCGAATAAATAAATGTCGCTATTCTAACAGGGCGGGGCGGTAGGCAAAAGAAAAATATATAACGGGACTGATAAAATTTAGCGTGTCATTTTTTTTACAAATACCACTACAAAGAGAGCGATGGTAAAGCTCCCTGTAAATGCTTCTACTGCAGCAATGGCACGTGATATTCCAACAGGTGTGAAGTCGCCATAACCTAAGGTAGTGAAAGTAACCACTGAATAATATAAACTTGAAAGGAAAAAGTTAACATTTTCATTTGTTGTTTGTTCGACATTATATGCAAGGTATTCACCTTGATAATTTAAGCCTGTAAACGTATATAATATAGCGCAAAACAATATCAGTAACATCGAAAAACCAACGATGCGCAGCGGATCTTCACCGTAACCGCAAAACAAATCAACAATTTTTGATGTTATGCGTTTGAAGCTATATTGAGCCATTTGCATACGACGCATCGTTAATTCTTTTTGTATAAAACTACCTGAAAGTATGAAAATTCCCTCTTGCTCAGAGTGTTTTCTCAAGTCACGATATATTTCTTCTGCTTGTTCGAAGTAATCACTGGCTTGTTTGAAGTTTTTTTCTTTAAGTGATTGCTGTGCCAATACTTCTTGATTAAGCTTTTTACCTATTTGAATGTTCTCAATTTTAGCCCCTTTCCACTTTATTCCCAATAAATTGGTTTGCTCAAGATTGGCGCAATTAAGATGGGCATTTTTTAAGTCTGCTTTCATTAAGCTGGCTTTACAGAAATTAATATTAAATAAGTGGGCACCAAATAAATTTGCACGATAAAAATCAGCATAAGTAAAATCGTAACCAGATTTATTATGATGATTAACCAGATCGATATGGCTTAAGTCTGCATTCTTCAAACAAATACCACGGGTTAATCCACCTGATGTAGCATAGTTAACAAGTGCTTGCTTAACGTCGCTACCCGATTTATCTATAGAATGGTCATGCCAATAACAAAATCCAGATTCATTTGCTTCTTTTTCGCAAATATATCCTTGGGGATCATCGTATTGGCAGAGTTGATTTAACGTTGTCATGGACAAAGTATAGTAGGGGGAATTTAACTTTCCACAATTTTAATACGACTTTTTAACCGGAAGTTTTTTAAACTTTTCGGGTAATCAAAATGAAATAGGTCGTCTTTTAGGACGATTACTGGCAGATTCGATATCTTGCTCTTCTGTAAATACAGGGCCTTTCTTTTTAACTTGATTATTTGGGGATGAGCTCTTCGTTGCTTTCTTGGTTACTGTCGGTGTAGATTTAGCATGAGATGAGGATTTCTTTTTGGGATTATAAGCGACTTCAATAACCTCACCATCAAATTCAACAATGTCACCATGGCGAATTTTTTTTCGTTTTTGAAATTCTACTTCGTTGTTAACTATAACATAACCTTCACTGATCACTATTTTAGCTTCGCCACCGCCGCCAACCATATTGGCAATTTTTAATAATTTACAAAGCTCGATAGGCTCAACAGAAATATCGATAATTGGGTATTCAGACATGGAAAGTTAGCCTATGAGTATTAAATTTAAGGGAGCGAATTGTAACATAAAGAATTGCAATTAGTTTAAAGCAGCTATTATTTCACGCTAAATTCTATGGTTGGCGTTTTACAAATAATACTAAACCGGTTTGCGCTTTCGTCTTCATAATAAAAAGTATCACTTTTTAATTTAAGTTGATAATTACCTGATGTAAACGCGTAAGCCAAAGATAAATTTACCTTTGCAGATGTCACTTCATTCGATGATACCGACAAGTAATCCTCAGGTTGAGGTTGCAATCGTTTTACCATAGGGCCTTGGTAATTTAATTGCTTACCTGTTTTGCTATGGGTAATGATAAACAAGTCAGAGAGAAAACCTTCAAAGGGGGTATACCAGATTAATAATCTCATCTTTTTATTGTAAGGACTTTCGAGACTAAAATTGAGTGTTACTTGGTCTGCAGGTAAAGGTGTAGCACTGATAGATATTGAGCAGCTTTGTTTTGTATTCTTCATATTTGCGAAAGCCTTATTCGTGAGTATTAAATGATAAGCTATGAAGAGAAAGGCGAGAGTAACGAATACTTTTTTTATCCATGAAAAGTGAATTGAAAACATGATTTGACCTTTGAAAAATAAATAGACCAGATAAGTTTAAGTTATATCTGATCTATTAGCTTTATACCAATCGATTAAAAATTAATTTTGATTAGGAGTATTTTCAGCAAAATATTCATGACTGTCAGCATTATTTAATGCTTGATCAGGGTCGGATGTTGCTAAGCTTTGAGCACCAGATTGACCGTAAACTACATCGTCAGTACCGGCAACGGCATTGAAGTGACTTAATTCATGAACAATGGTTCCGGCACGAGAGTCAGTACCTAACTCATTAGCATTCCAAAATGCACGACAAAGGTAAACTTTGTATGGCTGTGTTGGGTAAACATAGGCGAAGTAAGACTTTTTACAGCTACAGTCAAAAGTAACAGGCTTATTATCAATGGCATCATTAATGGCATCGAAGTGATCAACGGCTGTGTTATAACGTGCAGAAGTAGCATTGCCAAACCAGCTTTCGTAACGAGCAGACGTGTTGTTTGCTGAATGGCTACTTAAATAAGATACCGAATTATTAGTAATTTGATCCGCAGCAGCAAGAGCGCTGATGATTTCTGTTTTTTGTCCGTTATCACAGCGACCCGTAAAACAAGTACCACCGATACAGTCACCAGCACCGCCACCACTACCAGGCTTACCTTTGTTAGCTGTGCCTTTAGTTTGAATTCCTTCTAACCAAATAACAGAAACCGGTGAAGATAACTGTTCAACAGCTAGTCGTTCTGCTTTTTTCTGTTGTCCTTTATTGCTATATAAGTGCATTGATTTAACATCGTAACTCACTTCGTAGTTACCCGTTGTTGTCATATCGTATAACGCAGATAATTCGAATGTTTTCGTTAGTGATTGACCCGACTTTAATTTTATAAAGTCTTTGTCAGTAGGCGCTTGTCGTTTGTAATGAGGACCAAAAAACTCAACTTCAACACCATCTCTTTTGACACTGAAAATATGTTCTTCATTTAAGTCGGTGTACCAACCTAAGATTTTTTGTTGGCCGTTACCATTATTGGTGATGTTTAATGTTGCGTTAACATTACCGTTTTCAGCTTTAGCCACTGAAACTTGAACATCTAACGGCGCTTTTGCTGCATTTGCTTGCAAGGATATGACGGCCGTAATGGCTATCATTAGTTTTACTAAGTGTTTCATAGATATCTACCTTTTTATTATTAATAATCTACAGTACAACAAAGTGTGGTCTACGCTATGTTGATGATATTACTTTGATTCTTTAACCGTTTTATTCATAGCAATATAACGGCAGTTTTTATTAAAAAAACGACAAAAAGAAGTAATAGGCTTCGAAGAATATATGAATATAAAAAAGATCAGTCGTGAATGTTGATTTGAAATTTAAACTGTAAACATTGTGTTTGATTGTCTAGATGATATTTAAAGGCGAATCTGATACTGAATTATTTTAAATGAATAGTTTTTTTCATGGAGAAAAAAGATGGTGGACGATACTGGGCTTGAACCAGTGATACGGTGCGGGGTGTAAAGAGTAGTAGGTGCTTTTGGTTATAGTGCTTTTTATTTCAGATTTCGTGGAGAAAAAAAGATGGTGGACGATACTGGACTTGAATCATTGACACGGTGCGGGGTGTAAAGAGTAGTAGGTGCTATTGATAATACCGTTTGTTATTTCAGATTTCATGGAGAAAAAAGATGGTGGACGATACTGGGCTTGAACCAGTGACACGGTGCGGTGTAAAGAGTAGTAGGTGCTATTGGTTATAGTGTTTTTTATTCAGATTTTGTGGAGAAAAAAGATGGTGGACGATACTGGGCTTGAACCAGTGATACGGTGCGGGGTGTAAAGAGTAGTAGGTGCTTTTGGTTATAGTATTTTTTATTCAGATTTCATGGAGAAAAAAGATGGTGGACGATAGTGGGGTTGAACCAGTGACACGGTGCGGGGTGTAAAGAGTTGTAGGTGTTTTTGGTAATAGCGTTTGTTATTTCAGATTTCGTGAAGAAAAAAGATGGTGGACGATACTGGGCTTGAATCATTGACACGGTGCGGGGTGTAAAGAGTAGTAGGTGCTTTTGGTTATAGTGTTTTTTATTCAAATTTCGTGGAGAAAAAAGATGGTGGACGATACTGGGCTTGAACCAGTGACACGGTGCGGGGTGTAAAGAGTAGTAGGTGCTATTGGTTATAGTGTTTTTTATTCAGATTTCGTGGAGAAAAAAGATGGTGGACGATAGTGGGGTTGAACCAGTGACACGGTGCGGGGTGTAAAGAGTTGTAGGTGTTTTTGGTAATAGCGTTTGTTACTTCAGATTTCGTGAAGAAAAAAGATGGTGGACGATACTGGGCTTGAACCAGTGACCCCCGCCTTGTAAGGGCGGTGCTCTCCCAACTGAGCTAATCGTCCATATAGATTTGTCTAAAGATAAGTCTATAGGATAGTAATTATGGTGGGCGATACTGGGCTTGAACCAGTGACCCCCGCCTTGTAAGGGCGGTGCTCTCCCAACTGAGCTAATCGCCCATAATTACTTTTATATCTTTAAGTTTGAAATTGGTGGGCGATACTGGGCTTGAACCAGTGACCCCCGCCTTGTAAGGGCGGTGCTCTCCCAACTGAGCTAATCGCCCAATTTCAATCTTTCTGATTCGTTTATTGTCTAACTTAATTGTTTGACTGTCTGCGTTTCAGTGGGGCGTATTATAGGGAGATCGAAAAAGCTGTCAACAAAAAATAAAGCTTTTTTACGTTTTTTTTTACTTTTTTTACTTTAATGAATTTACTTGCTGTAAAATTCAACATCTTGATTGTTTTATCTTCTTTTATTGTTTTCTTTTCTTTGTTTCTTATCCCAAATGATGTTTTCCTTATCTATGCCTGTTAAAATATCGACAATTTTTATTGACCCAATTCTAAACTTTTAGCTTTGTCTTTATACATTGTCTTTAAGTTTCAATATTTATAGTGAGATTTTTATGAGCTTAACAACTCGATTTGCACCAAGTCCTACCGGTTATTTACATGTTGGTGGAGCACGTACTGCCCTTTATAGCTGGTTATATGCCAAGAAAAGTGGCGGCGATTTTGTTTTACGTATTGAAGACACTGATTTAGAGCGTTCGAGCCAAGCTTCAGTTGATGCGATTATGGACGGTATGAACTGGTTGAATCTTGAATGGACACATGGTCCATATTTTCAAACTAAACGATTTGACCGCTACAAAGAAGTTATCGACCAATTACTAGAATCTGGTAATGCTTATCGTTGTTACTCTACCAGTGATGAAGTTGAAGCAATGCGAGAGCTTGCTCGTGAAACGGGTGCTAAAGAAAAATATAACGGCATGTGGCGAGAACGTACTGACTACCCAGCAGACATGCCTTATGTTATCCGCTTTAAAAACCCACTTGATGGCGACGTTGTTATCAAAGATATGGTGAAGGGCGATATTACAATCTCGAACGAAGAGCTTGATGATTTAATTATTGCACGTAGTGATGGCACTCCTACATATAACTTAACCGTTGTTGTTGACGACTGGGATATGAAAATTACGCATGTTGTACGTGGTGACGATCATATAAGTAACACCCCTAAGCAAATTAATATCTTAAAGGCATTGGGCGCAGCACTACCAGAATATGCACATATCCCGATGATATTAGGCGACGACGGTAAGCGTTTATCAAAACGTCATGGCGCAGTAGGCGTAATGCAATACCGTGATGATGGTTTTTTACCTGAAGCCCTACTTAACTATTTAGTACGTTTAGGTTGGTCACATGGCGATAAAGAAATTTTTTCTCGCCAAGAAATGATTGAATTATTTGATTTAAAAGATTGTAACCGTGCAGCGTCTGGTTTTAATACTGATAAATTAATTTGGGTAAATCAGCATTACATGAAAACCATGGAGCCAAGTGAAGTCGCTAAACATTTAGCATGGCATATGAAAGAGCAGGGCATTAATACTGAAAACGGTCCTGCACTTGAAGAAATTGTTAAAATCCAGGCTGATCGCGTGAAAACGTTAAAAGAAATGGCGCAGATTTCACGTTATTTCTATGAAGACTTCACTGAGCTTGATGCTAAAGCGGTTAAAAAACATTTGCGTCCAGTCGTAAAAGAGCCAATGTTACTTGCTAAAGCAAAATTAGCCGCATTAACTGATTGGTCTCCAGAGCCTATTCATGCCGCGATTAACGATACTGCAGTTGAGTTGGAACTAGGTATGGGTAAAGTCGGTATGCCATTGCGTGTTGCAGCAACCGGCGGCGGAAACTCTCCTTCATTAGATGTTACTTTAGCTTTATTAGATAAAGACAAAGTACTTGCACGTATTGACCATGCTATTGAAGTAGTTGAAGCTAGAATAGCAAACAGTTAATTAAATGAAGTAGTATTGAAAGATAAAGGGTCGTTGATGGTTAGCTGTCAACGACCTTGTTTTTTTAGTGTTTTTATCGACTTATATATAGATAAAGGGTGATTTAAAAGATGGATCAAATCGAGTTATTAAGTAAATTAAAAGCTTTTGAACACAAAGAGGTTTTTTTTGGTCCCCAAGGTTTTAGCGTTGTTGCTAAAACAGCTGAATTGAATAAAGCACAAATTGGTTACTCTATTGATAAAAATGGCACTAGCTTAGTCAATAATGAAAGCGATAATAAGACCGGTAACTGGTGCAGTTCATGGATAGTAATTGCTAAAGATACAGAATTAGGTGACCCTTATTTTGTTGACCTTAAAGATGAAAACTTAGCTGTTTATACGGCGCTTGCCGAAGAAGAGAACCAATGGAAAACAACACTTGTTAGTTCGTCATTGGATGGTTTCGCACAATGTTTAACGGCTATTCATCAACAATGTCAGCAAAAGTCAGCAATGTATGTACCCGATGACAATTGCATATTTGATTTAGAAGTCATAGAGAATTTTGGTAAGAGTCTTGTTGAAATTGCGCAAACCAACGACTTTTGGCAGAACTTCTTTGTTGGTTATGTTGATTGGCTTCGTGACGATCATGTTTAGTTTTTCATAACATTCAACATTCAACATTCAACATTCAACATTCAACATTCACCTCAATTATATTTGGTTATTTCAAAAGATAATAAAGTACTTGAGGTGAGTGTTTATCTTGACAATTTTTCTTCAGATTTGTGATGCTCAATAAATAAAGTGCAATCACCTGTATAACTATTATCCATAAGATATCGCACCTTCCACTGACTCTCCAGCTTAACTAGTTGAAAACTATTTACGCCACAATGACTTAATTTCCCATCTAGATAAAATGCAAATGGTACCCATGCGTTGGCTAAATTACCACTTTCATTAATCTTAATATTAAAAATTTGCTCATCTAAATGCTTTGATGTTTTAGTGACAAAAGCAGCGAACTTATTAAGTTCAGAACCTACTACTTCATTTTTATTATTCACTCTTTCTAAAATTGCTTGTGGAGTAAACTGAGCTAATAATTTCTTACCATTATGCTCTCTAATCGCATCAAACATAGTATTAATGGGGACTAATACTGGGTTAGAAGCATTAGATGCTTCACTTGCTTGCACATTAACGCTACAAAAAACGTAGGCGATGAAGAATATTGCTGATGTTTTTTTCATATTTTTCACTTTTTTTATTATTGATAGAAATACTATACGCCATTCTCAACCATAGCAGGTTATAATAACGTTGTATTTTTTGATCTTGTGTTGGAGTGTGGTTTGCAGTTTACAGATTTTGGTTTAGACAGTCGTTTAATGTCAATGGTTGAGCATTTAGGTTTTTCAGAACCGACAGAAATTCAGCAGCAAGCGATTCCTGCAGCAATGGCTGGACATGACTTAATCGCATCGTCAAAAACAGGTTCAGGTAAAACATTAGCGTTCATTATTCCTGCAATGGAACGTTTGATTAGAAATCGAGCGTTGTCTAAACGTGATCCTCGCGTACTCATTCTTATGCCAACACGAGAATTAGCTAAACAAGTATTTACCCAATTACGCTTATTTACTTCCGGTTCTCAATTTAAGGCGGTACTTATTCTTGGTGGTGAAAACTTTAATGACCAAGTAAAAACACTTGAAAAAGACCCTCACTTTATTGTGGCGACACCGGGTAGGTTAGCGGATCATTTATCTCAAGGTCATTTCTATTTACAAGGTTTAGAACTACTCATTCTTGATGAAGCTGACCGCATGTTAGATTTAGGCTTTTCAAAGCAATTAAAACAAATTAACGATGCTGCTGATCATCGAAAACGCCAGACACTCATGTTTTCAGCAACATTAGATCACGCGCAAGTGAATGAGTTTGCCCTCGCATTATTGAAAAAACCAAAGCGCATTGCGATAGGCTCAGCACATACTGAACATAAAGATATCACTAAACGATTTTATTTATGTGATAACTTAGAGCATAAACAAGCGTTACTTGAACACTTTTTGCAAACTGAAAACTACCAACAAGTGATTATTTTTACGGCAACACGAAGTGACACCGATAGATTATCAACGTTATTAACTAGCCAAGGATTAAGCACCGTAGCGTTAAGCGGCGAGCTCAACCAGGGGCAGCGTAATCAAATAATGGATGGCTTTAGTAAAGGGCAACAAAAAATATTGATCACGACCGATCTTGCTTCTCGTGGTTTAGATTTAGTTAACGTATCACACGTATTCAATTTTGATATGCCAAAGCATACTGAAGAATTTGTTCATCGTATTGGCCGCACAGGTCGAGCGGGTAGCACTGGTGATGCAATTTCATTTGTTGGCCCTAAAGATTGGATAAGTTTCAAAAACGTTGAGGGTTTCTTACAGCAAAGTTTTAACTTTGATGTTATCACTGGATTAAAAGCTAAATTTAAAGGCATTAAACCCAAAAAACCAAAAGCGGCAGTGAAGGCGAAAGCTAAGAGCAAAGCGCACGAAAAAACTAAAAAAACTCAAGCTAAAAAAGTAGTGAAAAGAATTTTTGTTGAGCAAGATGTTGGTGAATTACCGGTATTACGTAAAAAATCAGCTTTACCCGTGAGTGAAATAGATAACGATTTAGAAGTTGATTAATATTAGTAAGTACTAGGGTTGCAATAAATGAAGTATTTCTTTTTAATTTCTAGTTTTTTATGTTGTTTCGTGGCACAGGCTAATACTTTGCCCGTACAAAACGTTACCAGATTAACTATTGCTGCCCCTGAAATTCGCCCTTTTGTTTATAAAAATGATAGGGGCGAAACCGACGGTTTACTCATTGAAACTATCCATCGGCTCAATGCAAACGGCAAATTCAAAATATCTGTAGAAATTATGCCTTGGGCAAGGGCATTGAAGGCGGTTGGTAATGGGCATTACGATGCATTAATGCCAACGATTCGTACTACTGAACGAGATTTGTTCTTGAGTTATCCAACAAAGCCGTTGATCAATTTTTACGGCTCTGACATTTTTAAAAGAGTAAATGACGATTTTATTTATCAAAGTATTCCTTTGATTGATCGTAGTAAAACTATTGTTAAAGTACGCTCAACAAATATTCGTCGAAATGATGAACAAGCATTTAGGGATGCTTCAATAACTTTTGTGGAAGCTACACGTTTAGAAGACGCCTTTAATATGCTTATTCATGGGCATGCTGACTTATTGGTTGCAGACAGTGTAATAGCGAAGACTGTAATTACTCAAATGGCAATAAGTGACCAGGTTAAAGGCTACCGATTAACAGATAAATTTCATCCATCATTCCTTGCTTTTTCCAAGCAATTCTCTGCTAACCATAATATCAATGATTTAATGGATGAAATCAATTTGATCAATGATCCCGACAGTTATCACCTTTTAAGTCAAAAATAGCGATAACTTAAGATGAATTTAACAGCTGATTCTGAAAAAATTCAAAAAATAGTGATGAGTGTAAAAGCAGAAGAAAACCGTTTACGACATAAATACGCCTTGTTAAATAAACAAGACAGCCTAGGGGTAATTATTCTACTATTGTCATTATTTGGCATGATCACTAGTGCAGTATTATACTTTTATTCTTATATCCCCCCATGGCTCTGTATCATTATCGCCGCAATATTTGCCTCGATATCTCATGAGTTAGAACATGATTTAATCCATAAACTTTATTTCCGACATAATGCAGTGATGCAAAATACTATGATGACAATTGTATGGTTAATGCGTCCAAGTACAATTAATCCTTGGTATCGTAGAAAAATACATTTATTGCATCATAAAACTTCCGGTACTGAGCAAGACCTAGAAGAGCGACTTGTGGGTAATGGTATCGTAAATGTGCCTTTACGTTGTGTCGTTATGTTTGACGGATTGTTCGGTTTATTTTTACAAAGGAAACGTTTGAAAACTGAAGTGAAGGTTTTTAATTTCTTTACCGTTTTCAATGCTGGTTTTCCATTAACGGTTGTTTATTATGTCTTTGGGTATGGCTTTCTTTTATTTCACAGCATTAACTTTTTCATGGCGAATGAGTTTTTTTATCCTCAATGGTTACTCACATTCATTGAATTGAGTAACTTTATGATGGTGGTCATTATTGCGCCAAATTTTTTGCGCTCTGGCTGTTTGAATGTAGTAACATCTTATCTTCACTATTATGGCGGTGTTGATAACGTACTACAGCAAGCTCAAGTATTTAAAGGTGTATTCGTTTGGCCATTTAATGTGTTTACTTTTAACTTTGCCGGTACGCATGCAATTCATCATTTTGTGGTGCAGCAACCATTTTATTTACGACAAATGTTAGCAGGTACTGCGCATAAAGTGATGAAAGAAAATGGTGTGAGATTTAATGATATTAGCACTTTTACCCAAGGAAACCGATACAGAACACTGTAACGATTAACCCAAATTCCTTATCAAAAATTCAGGCTAATGAATCAAATTAGTACTATTTTCCGCCAGCAAGTTCAATAAAAGAACCTGTAATATAAGATGCTTGCTCAGACAGTAAAAAAGCAATAGCACTGGCCACTTCTTCCGGATTTCCACCTCGTTGCAGCGGGATAAGGCTTTTAACTCGTTCAATTCTGTTTGCTTCACCGCCATCTGCATGCATATCGGTATAAATGAAGCCGGGACGCACTCCGTTAACGCGTATGTTTTGACTAGCGACTTCTAGTGATAATCCGGTAGTAAAGGTGTCAATCGCACCTTTAGATGCAGCATAATCAACGTATTCATTAGGAGCACCGAGTCTCGATGCAGCTGAAGATACATTGACAATAGCGCCACCATTTTTCATTCTTTGTATCGCTGCTTTGGCGCAGAGAAAATAACTCGTTACATTAGTAGAGAGTATTTGATTAATTCTTTGTGCTGACATCTCCGTCACTTTCATTTGTGGTAATAAAACGCCCGCGTTATTGACTAAATGGGTTAATTGTCCCACTTCTTTGTCAATGGTTCTAAAGAGCGTAAGTACCTCTTCTTCATTACTTACGTCAGCTTGAATTGCGATAGCTTTACCACCTTGATTTTCTATCTCTTTGACTACGTTATTGGCTGCATCTTTATTGGATAGATAATTGATACAGACACTATAACCTTGTTGAGCAAGATATTTTGCTGTTGCTGCACCTATGCCTCGACTACCTCCCGTTATTAAAACGACTGGGTTCATAAATTTCCTTTGAGAATTAAAGTGATAAATAGACATTTTTGCTAAAATGATATTTGTCGGATGTGGGTATATGACTCATCATAACCAAATCATGGTATGAATTGATAGAGTAATTCTAATTCTCAGTAAAACTTTTATAGAATCGTTTGTTTAAATCACAGACACACAGTTAAATACTATTAATCGAAATATTTTCTTACTTAGGTAAGCGTTAATAAAGTTAATGGTATTAAAATATAACGTCTACAATATAGGTGGCGGCAGTACTGAATAATACACGAGATGAATTTATTCGTTATCGAGTAGCTTCTAGAGCTATCTGGAAGCTACTACTGATATTCAATGTGTTTTT
>Ga0209396_1002827_pt1 | contig 17964 bp, 13 predicted proteins | sample GOMGulsemesocosm_6_FD_184638 | JGI IMG/M metagenome (GOLD analysis project Ga0209396, IMG submission 184638) | Methane-oxidizing microbial communities from mesocosms in the Gulf of Mexico - GOM8C Gulf of Mexico (SPAdes) (version 2) | ecosystem: Environmental > Aquatic > Marine > Cold seeps...
AGTTTTTCATGCATAGGAGCCGTAACTTTAATTTCTTTACTGGTTATTTCAAATGTCATAGACATCTCCTTGGGGTAATGACCTGATTTGGTACAACTTCAGAATACGACTTTCAGGTTAAAATAACGTGATGTAGATCACACTTATCAACTTAGTTTTTGAAAGCATTTAAAAGTGTGATGCATTAAACATTTATAAGCATTTATGTTAAATTCGTTGTCTTCTACTTCATGCTTAGGCATTATGCCTAGTCCTATTGACAATAAAATTTAATAATTGCTGATACTAATAATATGATGAATAAATGTAATATGACGACTTTACGTGATGAGCTTGTTGCTGATGCTACACCCCTTGACCACGTGTTATTACAGTTAAGTGTCATAGACTGGTGTGGTCACGATGAATTTATTTTATTTGTCGATAATCTTGTCAATGAAACCCAAAAAACCTTAAATATTACCGATGTAAATATCCATTTATTTACGGGTGTATTTACTGGCGTGATGCCATTAGTACCACGGCATATATCAATAATCGACCTTGATATAGGGTTTAATATCGCAGACATTTCGCAGCTTAAGTCCGGCTCAACAGTTTGCCAAGTTGTTGATAGTAATGACGATGGATTAAGCGTGGTCAATTTAGTGTCGCCCTTGTTTAGAGGCGATAAATTGATTGGTGCGATTAATTTTAAAGGCATGCAAGCCCAAGACTGTTTATCGACATTTATCACCTCTTTTTGTCAATCTATTGCAACCTTAGTCCAACGTAATTTACGGTTAATGGATAACGAATTACAGTGTGTATTATCGGTAGAAACGGCGAATAAATCACAACAACAGTTCCACAGTTTGGCTTTTTTTGATGCGTTAACAGGATTAGCTAATCGCCGCTTACTGAATCAAAAAATTGAAACAGAATATGAGTTAGCAAGCAATAATCAGGTCGTTGGTGCGTTGTTATTTATTGATCTGGATTATTTTAAAGCCATTAATGATTCTCTGGGTCATGCCGTTGGTGATGGTATATTAATCGAAGTTGCTCAGCGATTAAGAGAAATACAACGAGATCAAGATTTAATTTCTCGCTTAGGCGGGGATGAGTTTGTCATCTTGTTACCTGATTTATCTGAAAATCCAATGCATGCAGAACATCACGCCAATCTGTTCGCTGAACAATTAATTGAACGCATTTCTCAGCCTTATTTATATAAGGGACAAGCTTTGCATATCAGTGCCAGTATTGGTGTGACGCTATTTCCAAGTAAAGACCAAGAAACTGCTGATTTGTTAAAACAAGCGGATACGGCAATGTATCAAGCGAAATCAAATGGGCGCAAAAAAGTCTCTTTCTTTGATGTGAAAATGCAGCGTAAAGCAGATAAGCGCTTACATATTTACAATTGCCTGAAAAGTGCGATTGCTAAGAATGAATTGTTTTTGCATTACCAACCGCAACATATGGTGCAAAGTGGCGAAATTATTGGTGTTGAAGCCTTGGTACGTTGGCATTTAGGCGGAAAACAACAAATCTCACCGGCCGAATTTATTCCGATTGCGGAAGAGACCGATTTGATTATTGATATCGGTATATGGGTACTGCAGGCTGCGTGTTGTCAATTTGTTGAATGGCAGTCTCAAGGTATCGATGTACCGCAATTATCTGTGAACGTCAGCACCCGACAATTTCATGATGATAATTTTGTTGATTCGGTATTGATGGTATTGGATGAGACGGGGATGGACCCGATGCAACTTAATTTAGAGATCACCGAGTCTGTGGTTATCGAGCATGCAGAAGACGCTATTCGTAAAATGACCGACTTGAAAAATATCGGTGTGAGCTTTGCTGTGGATGATTTTGGTGTGGGCTATTCGTCGTTAAGTTATTTAAAACGCTTGCCTGCCAATGAACTGAAAATTGACCGCTCATTTATTCAAGATATACCGTATAACGTGTCCGACATGGCGATTGTGGAAGCGGTACTGGCGATGGCCAAACACATGGGCTTTAATGTGACTGCTGAAGGGGTTGAAAGCCGTCAACAGCTTGAATTTTTACAACGCCAGCAATGCAGTTTTTACCAAGGTTTTTATGCGAGTAAGCCACTCACTGCCGAAAACCTCGTGCTTTACGTAAACCGCCAACAAGGATAGTCTGGCGTTATTCCCTATTTGATCAGTTATAACCCGAATGTAATAAATGTGGATATAAGATGAACATTTTTGTCTCTCAAGCATCTATATCCTTATAAATTACAGTTAAATGCTATTATTTTTAGTAACTAGATTAAATGACTAACTTCATCGGCCAAAGGAACCAAGCCATGAATAAACCGCTTAGTGCTGCATTATTATTTCTTACGTCTTTATTACCGACTCAAGCCGCGACCGCGAGTACCGCGATTGCGACGGCTTCTCTACGTTCTGCGATTGCCATGCATGGCGAGCCTAATTATGCTGAAGACTTTACCCATTTCAATTATGTTAACTTAACAGCGCCGCGCGACGGTACACTACGGCGTGCCGCGATGGGTAGTTTTGATAACTTTAATGGTTATATCGTTAAAGGCGTCTCGGGTAGTGGTACCGGTTACTTATTTGATACCTTGATGCAGCAAAGCAGTGATGAAGCATTTACCTTATATGGACTGGTGGCTGAATACATCGAAGTGCCAGAGGATCGCAGTTGGGTTCGTTTTCATTTAAATCCCAAGGCTCGATTTTCTGATGGATCTGAGTTAACTGCTGCGGATGTGAAATTTACCTTTGATGTATTGATAGAAAAAGGCGTGCCACAATTACGCGCGCAATACAAAGACGTCACTAGTGTTGAAGTTGAAAGTAAATTAACGATTAAATTTAATTTTAAAGACAACAAAAATAAAGAGTTAGCCTTAATATTAGCGCAGTTACCGGTGTTTTCTGAGAAAGACTGGCAAGGTAAAGATTTTGCGAAAGCGACGTTTAATGTACCACTCGGTTCTGGGCCTTATACGATGAAGGCCTTTGACGCGGGTCGTAGTATTGAATACCTGCGTAATGATAATTATTGGGCCAAAGATTTACCGGTAAATCGCGGTCGTTATAATTTTAAACATATTATTTTTGATTATTACAAAGATGGCAGCATTGCTTTTGAAGCATTTAAAGCAGGTGATATTGACTTTAGATCTGAGAATATTTCGAAGCAATGGGCGACGGGTTACGAAGGAAAACAATTTACTTCCGGCAACATCATTAAGGAAGAGATCCAACATCAGAACCCGCAAGGCATGCAAGCATTTTGGTTTAATTTACGTAAAGACAAATTTAAAGATCCCAATGTACGTAAAGCATTGGGGTTAATGTTTGATTTTGAATGGACCAATAGAACGTTATTTTATGGTGCGTATAAGCGTTCGGACAGTTTCTTTAGTAATTCAGAACTGGCAGCAAGGGGGATCCCTGAAGGGGATGAATTAGCCCTGCTGACACCTTTCAAAGCACAATTACCTGCGGAGCTGTTTACTCAAGTTTATACGCTCGATAAAACCAAAGGCGATGGTCGTGTACGCAAGCAACAGCGCCAAGCGATTCGCTTGTTGAAGCAAGCGGGTTGGACGTTAAAATCAGGCAAGATGGTGGATGCTAGCGGTAAACAATTAAGTGTGGAGTTCTTGGTTTATAGTCCGTCGTTTGAACGTGTTATTCAACCATTTCGTAAAAACTTACAACGTATCGGTGTCGCCTCTGAGATCCGTATTGTGGATGTGTCGCAGTATCTGAACAGATTAAATAATTTTGATTTTGATATCTATACCTTGGTACAAGCACAAAGCCTCTCGCCAGGTAACGAGCAATTAAGTATGTGGGGCAGTGAATTTGCCAATATGCCGGGTACGCTTAACCGTATTGGCTTACAAGATCCGGTTGTCGATGCGTTGGTCGCTAAGGTGATTAATGCCACAGGTCGTGACAGTTTGGTTACGGCGACGAAAGCGCTTGATCGGGTACTATTGTGGAAAAACTTGGTGATCCCACAATGGCACATTAGCAGTTACCGCGTGGCATACTGGCAGCAAATACAGCGTCCAACACAGTTACCTAAGTATGGTTTAGCCATTGATAGCTGGTGGCAAGAAGACAGCGCTAGCAGTAAAGGGAACTAGATAAATGTGGAGTTATATACTGCGTCGTTGCTTGTTAATGATCCCGACACTGTTGGGTATTATCACCCTTAATTTTATTATCATTCAAGCAGCGCCTGGTGGGCCTGTTGAGCAGTCGTTAGCTAAGTTACAGGGGATTGAGTCGTCTGCAACCAGTCGCGTTGACGGTAATAGTCAGGGCGAAGTAAAAGTTAATTTAAATCATGATAGTGGTGGACAATATCGTGGCGCACAAGGTATTGATCCTGAGTATATAAAAGAGTTAGAACGGTTATATGGATTTGATAAACCCTTGTATGAACGCTATTGGTTGATGCTTAAAAGCTATTTACGATTTGATTTTGGCGATAGTTTTTTTCGCGATAGCTCTGTGATTGATCTGGTATTGGATAAGTTGCCGGTGTCGATTTCGTTAGGGTTGTGGACCACTATCTTGGTGTATCTTATTTCGATACCTTTAGGGATAAAAAAAGCCATTTCACACGGCTCATCATTTGATGTATGGAGTTCGAGTATTGTGGTGATTGGTTTTGCGATACCTAATTTTTTGTTTGCGCTATTACTGATAGTGGTATTTGCCGGCGGCAGCTACTTTGATTGGTTCCCCTTGCGTGGACTCACTTCTGCTAACTTCGATGAATTAACGACCTTCGAGCAAATTAAAGATTATTTCTGGCATTTGACCTTACCGATTGTGGCCTCTGTGATCAGCAGCTTTGCTACTTTAACCTTGCTGACCAAAAATACATTTTTAGATGAAATTAATAAGCAATATGTGGTCACCGCCAGAGCGAAAGGCTTGACCGAAAACCAAGTGTTATACGGACATGTATTTCGTAATGCCATGCTGTTAGTGATCGCGGGGTTACCGGCAGCGCTTATCAGTATTTTCTTTACGGGTTCTTTGATGATTGAAATTATTTTCTCGTTAGATGGACTTGGGCTATTGGGCTTTGAGTCGGTGATTAACCGCGATTATCCGGTGGTATTTGGTACCTTGTATATCTTTACGCTAATGGGACTGATTATTAAGTTAATCAGTGATGTGACCTATATGCTCATTGACCCACGCATTAATTTTGAGGCGCAATCGTAATGGGCTGGATCGCTACTTGGCACCGCATTAAACAAAACCCGATGAACTTAAATCGTTGGCAAACTTTTAAACGTAATAAACGCGGTTATTGGTCGTTGTGGTTGTTCAGTGGGTTATTTTTATTAAGCTTGTTTGCAGACATAATTGCGAATGATAAACCGTTATTAGTACGCTATAACGCGAGTTATTACTTACCTATTGTATATGATTATAGTGAATTGGAATTTGGTGGCGAGCTTGATATCCCCGCTGATTATCGTGATGAATATATTCAGGAGATCATTTTAGAACAAGGGGAAATGTGGTGGCCCTTGATCCCATTTAGCTATGATACGTTTAATTATAATTTAACGGTACCTGCGCCGTCTGCGCCGGACAGTCAAAATTTATTAGGCACGGATGATCAAAGTCGCGATGTATTAGCGCGGCTTATTTATGGTTTTCGTATTTCAGTGTTGTTTGCGATTACCCTGACTATATTTAGCTCGATTATTGGTGTGGCTGTGGGCGCGACACAAGGGTACTTTGGTGGTCGCATCGATCTGTACGGCCAACGTTTTATCGAGATCTGGTCTGGTTTACCTATGCTGTTTTTGTTAATTATTTTAGCCAGTTTAGTACAACCTGACTTTTGGTGGTTATTGGGCATTATGTTGTTATTTAGCTGGATGGCATTGGTCGATGTGGTTCGTGCCGAATTCTTACGTGGTCGTCATCTTGAATATGTGATTGCAGCGAAGGCGTTGGGGCAATCTCATCGTGCCATTATGTTTAAACATATTCTGCCTAATGCCATGGTCGCCACGATGACTTTTATGCCGTTTATCTTTACGGGGGCATTAACCACATTAACGTCGCTCGATTTTCTTGGCTTCGGTTTAGAGGTGGGATCACCGTCGTTAGGTGAGTTAATTAAGCAAGGTAAAAATAATTTACAAGCGCCTTGGTTGGGGATCACGGCATTTGTGTCGATGGCGGTAATTTTGGTGTTATTAGTCTTTATTGGAGAGGCGGCGCGTGATGCGTTTGATCCTCGTAAGGGGGCGTGATGAATAACGCTGAAGCGAAACAACGGGTACTTGAAGTCAACGACTTGTCGATTAGTTTTGGTCAACAACGCGTCGTTGAGCACATCTCGTTTAATATTGAGAAAGGTAAAACATTTGCACTGGTGGGTGAAAGTGGTTCAGGTAAATCGGTGACTGCGTTATCTATCCTACAGTTATTACCGTTTCCTGCGGCAAATTATCCCGGGGGCAGCATTAAGTTGATGGGTAAAGAAGTCATCGGTAAAGACCGCGCTGTGATGCAATCGCTACGGGGAAATATGGCCAGCATGATCTTCCAAGAACCGATGACCTCGCTTAATCCCCTACATACCATTGAAAAACAGATATCAGAAATACTTTTCTTACATCAGGGACTCAATAAAAAGTCAGCACAGTTACGTTGTCTGGAATTGCTTGAGCTTGTTGCGATACCAGAACCAAAAAAACGATTGGGCTCTTATCCACATGAATTATCGGGCGGTCAACGTCAACGCGTGATGATTGCGATGGCGTTAGCAAATGAACCAGATTTGCTGATTGCAGATGAGCCAACAACTGCGCTCGATGTTACTGTGCAATTACAAATTTTAGAATTGTTAAAATCATTACAAACTAAATTGGGCATGGCAATATTAATGATCACCCATGATCTGAATATTGTGAAACATTTGGCCGATGATGTGGCGGTGATGAAGCAGGGTGAAATTGTAGAGATGGGTGCTGTAGAACGGATTTTTTCAGCCCCTCAACACGCTTATACCAAAACCTTGCTGGATGCAGAACCACAACGAAACATACCCACGTTGGCATCGACAAAACCGTTATTACAGATAAAAGATTTTAAAGTGTGGTTTCCACTAAAAAAAGGGCTTTGGCAGCGTACTTACGATCATGTAAAAGCTGTTGACGGTGTCTCGTTGCAGTTAAATGAAGGTGAAACCCTGGGTATTGTTGGGGAAAGTGGCTCTGGTAAAAGTACCTTAGTGCGTGGTTTATTAAGGCTGATTGAAAGTGAAGGGGATATTTATTTTAACGGTACTAATCTGCAAGGTTTAAACCTAACCGCGATGCGTGATTATCGTCAGTCATTACAAATCGTCTTTCAAGACCCGTTTGGTAGTTTAAGCCCGCGTATGTCGGTACGTCAGATTATTAGCGAGGGCTTAGAGGTGCAGGGCAAGCACAGTGATGCTGAAATCGAAATAGCGGTTAAGCAAGCCTTAATTGATGTTTCACTCCCTGAGGATGCTTTAGCGCGCTATCCGCACCAATTTTCGGGTGGGCAGCGTCAACGTATCGCAATCGCACGCGCCTTGGTACTCAAGCCGAAAATATTAATTTTAGATGAGCCCACATCCGCATTAGATCGGACGGTGCAAAAACAGATCTTAGACTTATTGTGTCAATTACAGCGACAGCATCAATTAAGTTATATATTTATCACTCATGATTTGAGTGTGGTACGCGCTGTTAGTCATCGTATATTAGTATTAAAAGCGGGTAAGGTTGTTGAAGAAGGTGAAACGGAATCGGTTTTCAACCAACCGCAACATGCTTATACGCAGGCGTTATTGTCGGCTGCGATGTGTTTTAACTAAACTGTTTGCAGTGTAACACTTTAGTATTAGTTTTATAGTGTTAGAGTATGAAGCATGTTAGTTTCTTAAATGCTTCATACGCTATGTTATTTAAATAAAGGATTATAGATGTCATCATTTTCAAGCCACTTTTACCAGTCTCTGCTACGCGAACAAAAAACTGACGATGATAAAATTAAAGGCATGGGGGTGATCACCTTTGCGTTAGTCGGGATCCTTGTCGGTGGCTATAGCGCAATAAAATGGAACAATTTAGAGGTGGCAGCGCTGGTGACGACGTCGGTTATTATGCTGTTTGGTTTCTTCGCGAGTATTAGCTTAGTAAAGCTGGCGGTGAATCCGGCGGTGGCGGGTAACGTCATGCTGTTTGGTGGCATGATTCATTTATCCAATCTGATGTTTCAAACAGGCGGGGCTGCGTCACACTCAATTATGTGGGTTGCTGCAATTACAATCTTTGCTTATTTGTTAATTAATGCGAAATCTGGGTTTTTTTGGTCAGTGATCATGGTGATCGTTTATGTGGTGATGGTGCTGATGGATTATACCGGCTATGAACTACCGCAATTGGCTCTGTCGGCCAAGGATGCCAAAGTTGAACACTATTCTGCTTTACTGTTACCTCCTTTCGCTATTTGGTTCGCTAACCATTACAACAGTAAGTTACGTGACAAGGCCATTCAGAGTAATAAAGAAGCGCTTGACGCTGCCGAGTCGGCCTCTCATGCAGCGGGGCAAAGTCGTGAAGAATTACAGCAATTATTTAATCAAGTGAGTGAGACGGTTACTCAATTGGTACAGACATCAAGTGACTTAACGGTTCATTTAACAGAGATGTCGAGATACGCAAAAGACATTGATGATGGTGTCGGAGAGCAGGTATCAGCAACGGGGCATATTAATGAATTACTGCAAAGTACAGCATTACTCGTTGGAGATGCCAGTGATATTATTCAAACGGTAAGTAATGATTCGCAACGTGCGGAAGAGCAAGCTGATAACAGTTCGCTGGCGATGACTGCGACGATTACGTCTATGTCAGATATTAAAGACAGTAATGACGCGATTGAAAAGGCCATCATGGTGATCACCGACATCGCTAATCAAACTAATCTACTTGCGCTCAATGCGGCGATTGAAGCGGCGAGAGCGGGTGAACTCGGCCGTGGGTTTGCGGTAGTGGCAGATGAAGTGCGTAATCTGTCAAAACGCAGTACAGAATCTGCCAATGAAATTAAGCTGTTAATTGATAAAAGTTCATCTGATGTAAATAATGGTTATGAAGCCGTTGAAACGAATGCTGAAACATTTGCCGAGATTATTGATGCGGTAACGAATATGAGTGGTCAAATAGCGTGTGTGACAAGCAATGTTCTAAATACCAATGAAAATATTACGGGTGTGTTGTCTGCGAGTGAAAAAGTAACCTTGGTCACGAAGACGAATGAGTTAAGCGTAAAAGCGATGAATAAGAGTATTGGCGAGTTATTGCAAGTCAGTGATGAATTAAGCGGTATGTCGACACGCCTTGTCGCAATGGTAAATAGTAATTAAACATTATTGATGTTGGACGCATTCATGAACAAACAGCACGAGCAAGCAGAACGATCTGTTTATTGTGATTGCTATTAGGTTATAAAAACAAAAAAGCTCACTATTAATAGTGAGCTTTTTTGTAATTCTGAATGCTGTTTTTCCAAAGCGCTAACCCTAAGTTAGAGTGAGATAACCAAGCACGCCGGCATTGAAAGTCCAAATACGATGTATACCATCTGTTTGACCAATAAAGTGGTCGGCTGTTTCGGTTTCTAATTTTAATATAGCGTATTAATCTCAACATGCAACTATTGATAATGCATTTTAAGCTATTTATTTTTAGTGATTGTTAATATAGTGACCTTGATCGTTACGATTAGTGTAAATTGCTGTTAAATTAAATCCCCTAACAAGGCGATACTTTTAGAGCTGAAATGGATGTTTTCTCTAATTTGATCATGTTTGAAATAATTGCAAGATAAGGATATCAAATGCAGTTGCTTAAAATAATCGTGATGATGACGGCATTATTGCCTGCATTAGCGATAGCGAATAATTGCACTATTTTAGTGAAATTAACGTCACCTTACCTACAAAATAAACCGATTTATTTGGATGAAATATTATCACAGCCCATCGTTAATAATCAGTTATGCCTTAATAACAGTGATGTAGAAAATAGTACTGAAGCTTATTATTTGGAACTCTTTTCAAGTAATGGCTTAAGTCTTGAATCCTTACTTATCTTTCCTGAATATATGCAGCGTGATGTGATTACCATTACCACCGCTGATTTGCTGACTAATTTTTGTCGTCAATGTAATGACCTTCGCCATTATAGCCTGTTTGTGAGTTCACCTCGGGTTAAAGCGATTGCCAGTGAGATGGATCAAATTGCCGCTAAACAACCCGATGTCATCATACTTGATGTCATTAAACGGGTATTTCAGCAGGCATTATTAGATCTGTATAACCAAGGTATTTCTGCTGATTTAGATGCGGAGTCAGTGGTGAATAGTCATCCGCAAAAAATTGAAATACTGGGTAACGATAAGCACGATAAGCAGGAGAAAATGGTAAATGTAGATAATAATTTACCGTTGCCACATCATTTTTTACCGCTTTATAATGGCGCTGCATTACAAAATTTCGTCCCCGAAGGTTTACATCTTAATCGTATAGATAGCTTACCGTTAGCCAGTTATAGTGTGGATGCAAGTGCTGCTTCTGTTCTTGAGTTCTACCAGTCTTATTATCCTGATTATGAACGTATTGGTTTTGGTAATTTCGTTCTTTTGGTGAAAGATAAATTACCTTTTGAAGGTTATAGCCCTAAGTATATGGCGATACCACATATTGTTATTTCTGAAGATCCGTTAGGAAAAGGGAAAACGATATTACAAATCACTTATCGACCTGGTCATGGTGAAACTAAAGGGAGTCGGGCAATGATTTTTAAACCCGTTACCTGAACAATTTTACTTTCATGCCATAAGGTATCTTGCGTTATCGACAAGGTTATACTAACCGCTATCCCTTGTATTATCCCCAGCAACAATCCCAATAATATATAAGCTTGTCGCGATAAATTTATTGTTTGTTCGGGAATGAAAGGGGGGGTAATTATTTTAACTGTATTCTTTGACTCGAATTCACTGAGTTCATAACTAATTGACACCATTTCATAGCGGGTGAGTAGATCCTGATAAAGTATATCTGTTGTCGTGAAATCACGTTGTAATTGTTGTAACTCTTGTTCAACAACAGCGTATTTTGTTTGATTTTGTAGGAAATGTTGATGCTGCTTTTCTAATGTTTTCAATTCTAATTTTATTTTTATGATGCTGTTTCTATAGCGTTCGTAATCATTAAGTTCATTCAGTAATAAAGGTGTTACTTGGGCTGTTAAATCTTGATGTGTAAGTCGTGTCATACGGTTTAGCAGTAAATCTAATGCTTGCTGGTTTTGTATTCTCGATTGCAAATCTTGTCTTTGTTCTTGTAAGCGAGATATATGCAAGCTTGTTGATTTAACTTGCGAGTGTTGTTCTGTGTAATGGGCTAACTGTTGGATTCTTAATGTTTCGAGTTGTCTAATTTTATTATCAATAAACTGAGCCGCAGGATTGGTGAGGATTAGTTTTTTGGTTAATAGCGTTAACTTAGATTGTAGTAAGGCTAATGCTTGCTCTTTATTTTTAATCCGACTGCTGATGCCAATAAGTGCCGATTCTCTGGCGTCATATAATTCAGGAATGATGTCGGCATGTTTAAACTTATAGTCAAAAAGGGCTTTTTCAGCTTGCAGTAATATTTGATGTTGCTGGTTAAGTTGTTCTGCAAGAAAGACTTTACTGTTTAGTGCGAGATCTTGATTGGGCTTGGTTAGTCGTAAAATAAATTGATTACTGACCACATCGAGTATCACGCTTAATTGTTCCGCATCAGGCCAAACCATTTCAATGGTGATTAAGTCTGTCCCCGTGAGAGATAGCGTTAATGACGATTTTATTTGATCAACGATTATTTGCTTTTGCTCTGTTGAATCACTTGACTGAATTAACCCCACTTGTCTTGCAACCTCTAATAATACTGACTTACGTTTAGCGAGGATATTAATGGTTTTAAATCGAGACTGAATATTAAGCGGCAGTGATAGTGCAGCTAAGAATGGATTTAGCAGGTTGCGTTCTTGCAATAAAATCGTGGTATGGGAGTGATAGCTGTCTGGAATACTGCGGCCAACTTGATAGCCAATTAGGGGCATAGTTAATATGGGGATCAGCAAATAAATGCGTTTACGCCAGAAAATTTCATAGCAACGATATAACCATGCCCACGCACTCATCTGTTACTTGCTATTCGTCGATATGGTGCGATTAATAATGTGGTAAACAGTGCCATAAGTGATTGCCATCAATAAAAACTAAAACAGTTAAAATACCAACGTTGGTAGTTTAACTGTAGTTAGCTGTTTGAATTATCGCAATATACATACTCATCATGGAAAGATAATTTTTTATTTTGGATTATTTGTGCGCTTTAAGGGCTATATCACAGAGTGTTTTTATGCCGGTCAGTACGCGGGGGGAAAAACGGTGAGATACGTCTGGATTAATGCTAAATATTTTACCATTTTTAACCGCTGGGATACTTTGCCAGGTTTGCCACTGTTGTAATTCGCTGTCGTTGACTGTCCCTGCGATGATCACCGCGGGTTGCTTCACGAGTACTTGCTCAACGTTAATCACGGGGTAGGGTACTGGACTGTCACTGAATACATTATTAAACCCACACAGGGCGAATTGTTCTTGTAACCAAGGATCACTCGCTACTGTCATTAATGGCGTTGCCCACACTTGATAAAACAGGTCCTGTTTGGGATTGTTTTTATAATCTTCACGTAGCAGCTCTAAGGCTTTACGGTATTTGTCACTGACTGGGTTGGCAATTGCTTGTGTTCCAAAAATGTTGCCCAGTTTTTGTATTTGTGTGGCGACATCGTCTAATCCTCCTGTCTTTGATGCATAAACGGGGATCCCAAATTTTTTGAGTTGGTTGATATCAGCCGCCGAATTACCTTGCTGCCAGTAAATAATCAGATCGGGATTAAGCGCGAGTATCGTTTCGATATTGATTTGTTGTGAACTGGCGACAATGGGTAATGCTTTAGCCTCTTCAGGGTAATCAGAGTAAGCACTGACACCGATTAGCCTATCACCGGCACCCGCGGCAAAAACTAGCTCTGTGGTGTGCGGTGAAAGCGACACGATACGTTGGGGATATTTTTCTTGCACTGGTAAAGGTAATGCTGGAATAGGTGATGACTGAACTTGTACTGAAAATACGATGATAAAGAGCGTAACGATGTGCGTGGTAAAAGACATAAAAACTCATTGTGGTAGACAGGTTAAAGTGAACGACAAATTTTATTATAACGTGTTTATTTAATCGCAATAAGTAAATAGATAGCGCTGATAAAACATAACCAGACGCATAATGCCAAGGTCAGTTTTTGTTGTGCGCGGTTGATATCATCGCGTTGTGCTGGTTGGGTATGACCAAGTTGACTAAAACGGTGCATCGACCCTTGGTATTTACGTGGTCCGCCTAATTGAATGGCGAGACTATAGGCAAAGCTGGATAATAAAAAACCACTGCTAAAGTGATGCCATTGGTTTGCCTGTTTTTTTAAATTTGCTAATGGACTTGTTGCACGTTGTAAGCTGCGCAGTGTACATCCGAGTATGATATGAACAGGTGCAGCAGATAAGTTCAGTAAGGATGCTGCAGGGCGACCAAAATGACGATTAATCGTTAATTTACTATTCCAGTTATGTGCCATTAATTGAATTACTCGATAAATAATCGCGGCCCAGATACCAACGCTAGTATACCAAAATATAACGGCGAACCACTGATAGCTATTACGTAGACACAGATTCTCAATACTGGCTTTATGCAAACCGAGCAAAGATAATTGGTCTAAATCACGTAATGACCTAGGTTGTATTTGGCTTATGATGGTTTGCTTTTCGAGGTTGCCTAAATCAACTTCAGGTAAATTTATTTTTTCCCATTGCAATAAACACAGCAGTAATACCAACTCAAATAAGATGGACTCAATCACAATAAACTGAATGACTGCGGCGATAATCAAGATAAACCCAAGCATGGTGATAAGCGCAAGGTTACCTGCAATATATTGTTGCTGGTGGCTGCGCTGTGCATTATTTACTTTATCTGCAATGGCACTAAATAATAAGTTTAAAAGTTGCGTAGGATGAAAGCGAGGGGGACAGAGTGGTAAGCGTGCGATGACAATTGCAGTCAGCAATATAAATACTGACTGCATACTGGTCCAATCCATGGCCAAATTCATGTTATTTTAACTCGTTTAACATGTTTACTACCATTAGCGATGAGTTTTTCGCTGCAACAACCAGGTATTCTTCAAATGATGTTGGAGATTCTTTACCCGCGATATCAGATAATGAGCGAATCACAACAAAAGGTACGTCAAACTGGTGACATGTTTGTGCGATTGCCGCGGCTTCCATTTCTACTGCTGCCATTGTAGGGAAGTTATTACGTGCTTCTTCTACTTTTTTCGGGTCAGCCATGAAGCTATCACCAGTACAAATTAAACCTTCGATAGTTTTAATTTCGCTGTCTGCTGAGATCGCTTTTTTAGCGGCTTCAACAAGACGTGGATCTGGAATATAAGCAGCAGGTTTTTGTGCACATTGACCCATTTCGTAGCCAAATACAGTTAAGTCAACGTCGTGGTGGCGAACTTCACTTGAGATCACGACATCGCCAACTTTAAGCGCTTTATCATAACCGCCAGCTGAACCAGTATTGATGATGTAATCAGGCTTATAATGTTCAAGTAGTAGTGTTGTCGCTACGGCTGCAGCAACTTTACCAATACCTGATTTACTTAAAATTACATCATGACCAGCAAGCGAACCGCTATAGAATTCACAGCCAGCTTGAGTAAATGTTGTTACGTTATCTAGTTGCTCACGCAGGATTTCAACTTCCTGCTCCATTGCGCCAATAATACCTATTTTCATCGTTGTCTCTAATCTATTTCGAAAAATGCCATGTTAGCACAATTTCGTTGCGGTATTAATTGGTCGTTAAGGTATTAATTAAAAGAAACACCTAAGCCAAACGCAAGTCGAAAGTCATTTTTTTCTAATGGTAAACCATCAATATCACCGAGGGGATTATTGACTCTGTCCCAGAAAAATGTAATTTCGAAATCAAGTACATCAGTGAGTTCAATATCAAAGTTCAATTTCGTATTTTGTAGGTATCCACCCAAATCAGCTTCTGTTGCAGTCAATTTATAGCTTAATTCAAAATCAATCTTGTCATGTATTTCACGTTCATAATCGAGACTGAGGGATACCGCAAGACTGGAATCACTTTTATTGAGTTGTGCGTCAGCATATTCATATTTTGTATATAAATAAGAGGGACCCAAGTTCATTTCTAATTCTTGGTCTCCGTCATCAATAAATTGATAACCTATACCCATACCGAGATTGAGTCGGCTGTTTACATTTTGCAGCGGATCACGATACAAGCTTAAATCGATAGGTCGGAAAAATAGATCTTTGTCGCTATACACATCGTAGGTCATTAAGAAACGATGGTTCTCATCGGTTTGCACATTATTAGTCTCGCCAATAATAGCTGTATAGGAGGCTTTAATTCGTGATGTTGTGGTGTGACGAGACAGTTCCGCATTGGTATTATATTCGAGTTTATTGGTATTACCCGAGCTTAGGTTTGCCCCGAAGGTTACTTTTCCTTGCCAGATATTGGTACCGGTTTCGAGACCCGCGATCAGCGTCATCATGTCTTCTTGATTAACTTTATGTTGACGGTTGTTACTGATAATTAATACGCCATCTTCAAGTGCAATCGTACCGGTAATAACCCCTCCGCTAACGGTGCGAATAGTAAATAATTGGCGGCTGTTAATACGGCTAATGTCTTTCCATTTAATTTTTAAATCGCCGAGGTCATCGCTATCAAAAGCAAGTTTTTCGTCATAGAGATCTTCGATTTTTCCAATTAAGAATTCCCCCGATTTCAACCAGACCCAGTCTTCATCGATACCTAAGCTATCTGCGAGGATGATTTCTTGGCTATTTTCAGTGGTGGTCACCGCATCTGTATTAACGGCGATGTTGGTTTCAATATTTGTTGGTTCGGTAGCGGGGAGCGGTACTTCTGTTTTAATATAGTCGCCTAACGTTATCTCTTGCGCAGCAAAGCTCGGTACGCTAACGAGCATACTTAAAAAAGTGAAAGTGGTTCTGATCAACTTTAATTTTGTTGTTCTGAGGGTGTTAAGCGAATTCATTATTACCAAATATTAAACCATTGATGCCTTTAAATTGACGGATATAATACAAAAAATAAGTCGATAATTAAATATATTATCGTTTTTGATAGCTTAAAATAAGGAAAAAAAAACGCCAGCATTAATAATGCTAACGTTTTTAATTAGATATGTAATGCTAACGGTGACCAAAAGTATGAGAAACATCGTTAACATTGATTAGCGGTTTATAGATCAAACCTTTTAATCTTTACACCTCTAAATAGTCAAGTATTGCCTCGGCAGCACGACGACCTTCATCAATTGCTGTGACGACAAGATCTGAACCGCGTACAGCATCACCGCCAGCAAATATTTTCGGATTTGCTGTTTGGAATGGGTAGTCACTTTCGGCTGGGGCAATAATACCATTCCAGCTGTTGGTTGTAACACCTTCATCTAATAACCATTGTGCAGGGTTTGGTTGGAAGCCAAATGCTTGAATTACTGCATCGGCTTTCAGTACGTGCTCAGAACCAATCACTTGCTCGGCGCGACGACGACCATTTGTATCAGGCTTACCCAAACGGGTTTTTATCATTTTAACGCCCGTTGCTTTATCGCCTACAACTTCAACATCAAGAGGTTGTAAATTCCATAAGAATTTAACGCCTTCTTCTTTCGCATTTTTAACTTCGCGTTTAGAACCCGGCATGCTTATTTCGTCTCGACGATAAGCACAATAAACGTTTTTCGCACCTTGACGTACCGCAGTACGTACGCAGTCCATCGCAGTATCACCACCACCAAGTACGACAACCGTTTTGTTTTTCAGGTTGATAAACTCGTCAGCACTTTTTTCAAAGCCGAGTTCATTATTGGTATTAGCAATCAGGTAAGGCAGGGCGTCATAAACACCTTTTGCTGCACCGTTGTCAAAACCACCATTGATGTATTTATACGTACCTACACCGACAAAAACAGCGTCATATTGAGCAACTAATTCACTGAATTGAATATCTTTACCAATTTCAGTGTTAAGGCAAAATTCGATACCCATTTCCGTGAATACTTCACGGCGATGAGTCATCACGCTTTTATCAAGCTTAAACGCTGGAATACCGAACGTTAATAGACCACCAATTTCTGGGTTACGGTCATAAACGACAGGGGTTACACCATTACGCACTAAGATATCAGCAGTAGCAAGACCGGCAGGACCCGCGCCGATAATCGCTACTTTTTTATTGTTGCGAACAACCTTAGACATGTCTGGTCGCCAGCCCATTTTAAAGGCTTCGTCGGTAATGTATTTTTCAACATTACCAATAGTCACCGCACCAAAGTCCGTATTTAGTGTACAAGAACCTTCACATAAACGATCTTGCGGGCAAACTCGGCCACAAACTTCAGGCAAGCTGTTCGTTTCGTGACAAAGCTCTGCGGCTTCAATAATACGGCCTTCTTCAACCAGTTTTAGCCAGTTTGGAATGTAGTTATGTACTGGGCATTTCCACTCACAGTACGGGTTACCACATTCTAAACAACGACCTGCTTGCATTTTCGCTTGGTTCGCCGTAAACGGTTTATAAATTTCGATAAAGTCCACTTTACGGATCTTTAACGCTTTTTTATCTGGATCAATGCGTTGTACATCGACAAATTGAAATACATTATTACTCATGATCCCT
>Ga0209396_1002831_pt1 | contig 17949 bp, 17 predicted proteins | sample GOMGulsemesocosm_6_FD_184638 | JGI IMG/M metagenome (GOLD analysis project Ga0209396, IMG submission 184638) | Methane-oxidizing microbial communities from mesocosms in the Gulf of Mexico - GOM8C Gulf of Mexico (SPAdes) (version 2) | ecosystem: Environmental > Aquatic > Marine > Cold seeps...
AAGGCGTCCCTATGACATCGAAAGTAAAGCGGTAACCATCTAAATGATATCGTATCAATATTCGTATGAAATAGGCACATGATCTGAACATCCTAATTATGGCTTTATTCAGACTAAAAGGACTATATCGTATCTAAGTGAGCTTTAGCTGGGGTGATTTTGTATTATCATTTACGACTGCAATAGGCTCATTGTGACTGCTAGATATATTGATCAGGCTCTGAATTTATGACCGCTTACTGCTCCAAAGCTGCCAGTATGGTACTAAAACCTTAGGTCAGTAAAAGTGGCAAAAGTTAGCGTTCTGAGATGGACCCGACTGGCAGGAATAGCTTAAAGCTGCGCCTCAAGCGGCAGTAAATTTCGGTTATTATGACCTTGAATAGCTACGTTGATCATTTGAATTAAAATCACAAAGCGGTCATGATTTCTATGGCATTCGTGCCCCTTACCGCCATAGATTATCATTTTTAAGACCATATGTTTATGGCGAAAACGCACCAAAGAACGATAGAAACTATGAATTAGTGATCTGAATCACTTAGCCACTACAGTTAGGTATTGCCATAGCCAATTATCGTCTATAACTACATTTTAACTTTATGTTATTTAATCTTGTATTTATATTAACAATACATGATACTTGTCATTATTGTGTTTTTGGTGCATTGATGTATTATTATGAAAGATAGAGAAAGTTTAACGTTTCAAGATATTAAGGATTTTAAATCAGTTTTAGAAAAAACTGGTACTCCTCAACAAATAGATTTTTTTACAATTATCCTCAATACCGGAATCAGAGCTAGTGAAATACTGGAGCTAAAGTTTGCAGATGTTGATTATAAGTCTAATTCAATAATTCTTGGTAAAAGTAGAAAAAATCACGAACTTCAATTTCTAGTAGTAAATGATGAATGTATGCAAGTACTTATTCGTCTAAAGGATCAATACCCTAATGATGTTTTTGTATTTCAATCAAGAAAGAGCAAGAACCAGAAAAACAAACCTGCTTCTAGCATATCTAGACAAGTTATGACTAAAGCATTCAAAACAGCTAGTGATATTACTTCATTGCCAATTACTACCAGTGCTCTCAGGCATTATTATGCAAGGCAATTACTTTCAATAAATTTTATATCTAAGAGTAGTAACCTTGAAATTATATCTCGATTTATGGGGCATGAACCTACTAATACGACGATGTCTTATCTGAATAAATCTGATATTAATAGTAATAAAAATTCTGACGATCTATTCCCAACCTTCGCATCAAAAGATAATGTTGAATCGTTATTAAATGGTGATTCATTAAGAACAAAGTCTGATTTTTCTGATATTTGTCAAAAGTACAATATTTCAGAAAATGATTTAAGAATTACTTTGAAAACAATTAAAATATTGAAAAAAACATTTTAATTAATCAAAGTATGAGTTCGAAAGAGTGGATTTATCAAAGTTCAGATAAAAAACACTAACTAATGTTATATCAACACCTTACACTTGATTCAGAATATACAGGATCGTCAATGCAGTATTCTTTAATTAGCTATAAATCTTCTTATTTTGACAAGCCGTGCTGGACAGTCTTGGATCAAGTAAACGGTTTAACACCGATGTATGCCATGATCTATTCTACATTAGTGCTAAATAAAAAGGCATCCTCTACTCAAAGACGCTGCATGACAGGCATCTATAAGTTTTACCAATTTATTCAAACCAAACACAATGATTCGTTTGACTCTTTTTTTGAACTCTGGGGTCTGAGAGGTGTGATCAATGAGCTGTATGGGTTTTCATCTTATCTGGATATTGGAGAAAAAGGAGTAAATATTGCCTCAATCGGGGCTGAAGCCAATGTGATTGATGTCGATACAAACAGAACTAGGATCAAGGATGTCATTAAGTTTCTGCAATTACTCAACCAACGCTATACCTCTTTAAAATACTGCAACACCATGACTGCAAAAAAAATAAATTCCGAGCAGATAAGTATTTCTTTTTTACTTAAAAACACACGAGAAGATCTCACTTCAAGCGGATCAAAACGTGGTGCTGTCAGTATTCAAAAAGCATATAAGAGTTTAACTCCGTTCCAGTGTAGTGCATTCTTAAATATCATATATCCACATACTCGAACAAAAAAGAACGAAAAAAATCCCTTTTCCACTGTGGGAATCAGCTTCAGAAATTATCTTATTTGCACCTTAGCTCTTGATTACGGGCTTCGAAGAGGCGAAATCAACCTACTGGAAACTGACTCGTTTAAGCCTGCCCTGCACAATATAGATGGAGTGACAAGTTATTACCTTGTGGTAACCAACTGTTATGATGATGAAGAGGCAGAAGGCTCTATAAAAACCGATGACTCACATCGTACCCTGAAAATAACTAAACTGCATTATGACTATCTTTGTTTGTATGTAGAAAACTACAGATTAGAGCCTGATCAAGCATGTGACAGCTCTATCTTGTTTTTATCAACGCAGTCTCCAAAAGCCCTTACTTTGCGTATGTATAATAAAATATTTCAGGCACTCACTGGGGCACTCCATAAACACTTCCCTGAAGATATTGGTAACCCTGAATCGTTGGAGTATCTGTCTTCATGCTATCCTCACATGCTCCGCCACACTTGGGCCGTATCGCAATTATATCGCCTGGTTGACGAACAAGATAAGTCAATTACAGATGCCAAAGACCTGTTGCGAGTCAATGGCGGATGGTCAATCAAAAGTGAGATGCCGGATCACTACGGGCGCAGGTTCTTGGCCGACAAAGCAAACGCTGCCAATCTTAGTCTTATTTTACAAGGAGAAAAGTAATGTTAGCCGTTAAATTTGATAAAAAAAGACAGTTTGATGTCACCACAGACGAGTGGGCTGCATTTGCATCAAGCCTGAGCTATAAGCGACATATAGCGTTTCACGCGGCTAGCCATGGCGATACCGAGCGGATAGATACCAATGAGAACGTCTGGGCCATTGTAGACTGTGGAATTCTTTTTACCATGGACTTTGAACGCACAAATGCACAAATGCAACCAATCCTAAAGTGGTTGATGGTTAAGTTTCTGTCGAGTTATTCGATAGTAAGAACCCGTCAAGCTTTTTTCTTGGTTGTCGGGAAAGCATGGACGATTGATGACTTAGCGTTACCATCACTCTATGAAAAAATGGAATTATGTCGCAATTCAAAGAGCGGTTATAAATCAAACGACTTTGCCGTAATTAAGCGTCTGACGGACTACCTGATTAGTCATGATGCGCCTGGCACCGAGATTGAAGATCTGTTTGAACTCGAACAACTCACACCTGACTCCAGCGGTAATGTCAGTGGATATTACGACATGGAGGTGCGACTCAGCCCACTGGAAGAACAGTTTATCCGAACCCACTCTGTTCATGACGTAGAATTCATAGCACGCTTATCCTACAAGGAATTGCGTGATTTTGTCGTCCTGAAGCTTTGTTATGAAGTGGGCTTACGTCCAATTCAATTGTTTCGCTTGTCAAAGAACGATTTTCAGTCAGTCAACGATCAATATTTCTCTATATTACGACCATGGGCTAAAAAAGGCAAAGCGAATGAAAATAAAAAAGGAACCGATAATTTAGCAATTAGCCCGGAGCTTGGCAGGGCGATCCAAGCACTGCTTGTGCGCCAAAATAGTCACTCGTTGCAATTACTTCAAAATGAGAACGGCTCTAGTTGGCGCAAAAATTATGGGATTCAGAGCATAAATAATACACTGTCCCGTTGGGGAGCTGAGTATCCGCACAAAACCCCTTATGATTTCAGGCATAATATGGCTCACAGGATGGTTATGGCTGGCAGCTCGGCATCGGAAATTGCCTATATGTTAGGACACAGTTCACTGCAAGCAGCCCGACACTATATTGCAGCCAGTCCCTCGATCAGCGCGTTGCGCGAGAAAGCACTGGGTCGAAACGGAACCTACGGGGCCATGGTTTCGTTGTTGACAGGTGAGATTGCCTTGCCCGAAGATTGGCGAGATAAAGAGGTCCTGGGTCGCGTGGGCGATGAATTGGCAACTGGGGTTGGTGGCTGCGATGCCACAGAGTGTGAATATGTGCCTATATACAACTGCTATGGCTGTCAGGATTTCCATCCCTTTGAAGATGGTCATCATAATGCGGTACTCATGTCATTGCGAACGGAAGCGTCAAACATCATTGCTATTTCAGATAGCACCCGGCAGTCAGGAATGAATCCTGCAATGACTCAACTCGAAGGGGTCATGGAGCAAGTTAAGGCAGTAATTTCACGATGTAAAGCGTGTAAAGGAGGTCAACATGCGCAGTAATATTGAGGTATTCAATGCATTCATTAAAGACGCAAAAGAACGCTATTCGATGCTTACCACTGCGCAGGAGTGGGATGCTGATGTCTGGGCATCTAAAAGTGACCTCGCAGGAAATGATGAAAAGGCTTCGTTACGGTTTACAAAAATATTCAAAACTAATCACATAAATGCTGGTGTCATCACCAACAGAAATTATATCGATTTGTGCAAGGCGCTTGCCGTAAATAATGCCCATAGGAAAGTATTTTCAAGCCTTCAAAATGACCTAAAGGAGATGAAATATTTGCATCGGGCCTTATTACAGGTAAAGGGCGCAGCAGAGCCATGGCTTCTCGATGACGCTGTATTAGAACAACTGGAATCCAGCTTGGTTGCAAGCAAGTTTGCAGACATAGCCAGGACGTTATCTAACTGTCTAAAAGTTACGGTGCAGCTCAAGATTAAGGGCGTAATTGAGGTTGGCATCACCTTCCGCAATACATATAAACCAAAGCTTAATAACGAGCAAAAAGCGCTGAGTCGTCGTCGCAAAAAAGCGCAATCAATTGACGATAATGAGCGAGATGGTGAAGATAAATTACTCTCCATGAAAGCACTGTATGCGCTGGTCTGGTTAACCTTTAATGCCTCTGGTGAATGGGAGCAAGTTGCCATCCGTTATTACCACATTTTAATGGTTACCGGATTTCGAATCGGTGAGCTACTGCGAGTGCGTCATGATGCGTTGGTCTGTGTGCCAGAAATTAGTGAAACTACTGGTAAGCCCATTTTTATTGAGAAACTCGATGACGATGGCAACCTTGTACTGGACGAGAACGGCAAGCCTGAACTCGAACCACAACTGATATGGGGTATTCATTATTATCCAGAAAAAGGTCATATCGCAGCCTATAAGTGGTTAGATCCTACCAGCGCTCCTCTGGTCATTGCGGCATTCGAATATATCAATAAGCAGACAACGGCTTGTCGCGCACAGTTAAAATGGCTCGAACAAAATCCTACTAAACCCATAAAATGGGAAAGCGAGACGATTACAGTTAGAGAGCTTAATAAACATTTTATTACCACCATTGCCGAGCCAACGGCAAAGAGTATTGTAGCTTTTACATATCGATTAAAAAAGGCAGATGTTTTTTCGGTAGGCTCTATTATCGATCAGGTTAGAGTTACTAATACAAAAGCCAGAGTACAAAATACCCCAACATTACCCCTCTTTCGTGTGGAGGATTTGAATCGCCATTTTTATCAGGATCACAAAACATCAATTAGGTTCGAAATGGGTGATGTTGGCAAGCGAAAGAAAGCCATTACCATCAAAAAATCCGAACTGCTCTGTATTGCTCCTTGTGGGGCATTAGCATCCCCGAAGACAAATATTTCCGTTTCGCATATCTACCCAGACGTTTTTAATCGAGCATCGATAGGGATTGCTTTTGGTTCAACAAGCAAATTGACTTCTCCCCATGCTTCGATTTTTAATCGTTATGGTTTAAAAGAAGAAGATGGCTCAAATATACATATTATGACTCACATGCCCCGTCATCAATTAAATACCTTTTTAGCCTTAGCTGACGTTGCAGAGCATCAACAGGCGCTGATTCTTGGTCGTCGTGATATTGAACATAATCCAAGCTACCAACACCTGAACCTGAAAGATAAGACGAAATACCAAGTGACATCCACTGACAGCATGCGACAACGAGTAAATCGTGCGCAGTCAACTAATGAAGTCGTTACTACACCAGAGCCTGAGGACAGCTTATTAGCCGAATTGGGTGTTGCACCCATGGGGCCAACACCAACGAAATTAGCAGTACAGCAAAGCGCTCACGCATTTAACAAACCGAGTGAACATGTCGAGTTTATGAAAGAAGCACTTGAGCAAGATAACTTGTTAGGTGAATTGCAAGATACCTTCAACCAAATCCGCAAGAATGACGGTTTGCAGGCCGCTAAGGACTTTATCGAACTCCATGGCCGTAATTTTCATATCGTTGTTAATGGCGGTTGTACGCGTAATCTGGCATTACATGGCTGTGACAAGCAATTGCGCTGTCTCGATGGTGAAGGGTGTTTTCATTTGACTATTACAGGCCGCACTGGTGAGCTAGAAAGCATTCAGGCAACCCATCAGAACTTGTCATTGAATGTTGAAAAAATGTCGCGTTTGGCTGAAGCTGGCAAGCTAAAATCTAGACGAGAGCGCGATGCGTTTGACAAAGAAAATCACAACTTGGCGCAGATGGATATCGTTCTTCAGAAGGCTGAAAATTTTAGTGGTTTTATCCCGATCCGCGTCTTTGATACGACCAAGCGACTCAATCAAACTGGACCGAAAAAATTCGTTGTCGAAAGTTTTGCACAAGATCAACGTAAATTAGAAGCCGAGGTACGTAATGGCTAAGAAAAATTCACGCTCAATCAAATTAGACAACGCCATAGAAGCTGAGTTAAAAATCATGTTGACGTTAGGGCTAGACAAAGCCCCTATTTCAGCAACCACGCTGCATGAACGTTTATTAGATAAGAGGATAATCAAGGGTAAAATAAGCACGCTAACCGCTCGCAGCGGCATGATCGACGAGTATAAATTTCAACAAAGGGCGGCTCATGATATCGCAAAAGATGAGCCAAAATACGGCACCGTTGAATATTATAAAGCACGCAATCAAACACTCATTGCCGATAACAGCGAACTGAAAAGTCAGTTAAGTGCAAATACTGCTGCACTGGAGGCGATCATCAAAAATGTCGAATCCAAATCTGCGGTAAAAGTTGAAGATCTTGTTCGGGATATTCTTGACCCGATGGAAGATGTGCCAAATTTTTAGGAGGTAGTCATGGCTGAGAAAATAATGTCGGTGGAGGAGTTGGATAAAATTGGCTTGGCTAGCATCGAGATGGGCTGGGACAACAAACAAAAGCTGACCGCCCTGTTTCATCATTACGTTGAGAAGAAAGAGCCGTTGCCTGCCTCTGGTGTTAATGATAATGGCGATACCATGCCTAACTTGAGTTTCTTAGCGCGGTTTGCAAAAGTCATACAGGGTAAGCAAGTATTCAGAAGAAAGTACGCTCGTGAAATGCTCAATATGGCGATTGATGCTTGTGGCATTGAAGATCTATCTAAGTCTGATGAAAAGGATGAAACACAAATAGTACGTGTGCATCTTCAATCGAGTATCGATAGCGCTCGACGTAACGCAAGTGATACCGATAAAAAACTAAAATCGGCTTTGGATAAAGTGAATGCACTAACCGATGAAAATCAACGTCAAGCCGAAGAAATTATTGAATTAAAAGCACAACTTTCGGTCTCAAAAAATCGAGCTACAAATGCTGAAAAACGCATCGTCACAGGCTATCAGCAAAAGCGTAAATCGCTCAAGCGAGTGTTCGGATGCGACTAAACCCTGCGCCCTTTGACATTAAACTCATGGTCACGAGCCAAATTCCCGGTAATCTCGGTTCACAAATCATTCATGGCTTACATAACGGCAAAAGATACTCTGTTATCGCTCGCTCGTATGTATTGTCACGGTCTGCACAGCCAGGTGAATACTGGCTTTTTACCGGGGAGTGGGATACGAACCCAAACTATATAAATCAATTTATCGCAAGCCATGGAGAGCCGATCCCAGTCGATGGCGAGCGGCTAAAAGAGTATATAGTGCGTCATCCTCAACTGCGAGTGGGTGAAGGAGGAACGCGGATCGGTCAAAAAACATGGCTTAGTGCAATTGCAAAAGCCCAAGGTCCAGACCAACTAGGCAAACTGCTCGACGCTAAAGATACTCAGGGTATACGTACACTAGGAGTGGGACGATTAACGCATAATATTGAGCTGGTGTTGCATAACTGGGCTGTGCTCAAAGGTGAATTAAAAGCAGTCAAGTTACTCGCGAAATATCAAATCGAAAAACGGCTGAGTAATCGACTCATCAAGCATTATGGTGAAGCTCTACCTGAGATACTGAAAGCTGACTGTTACAAGATTTTAGCATATGATCGCAACACCGAATCACTCTTTCATAGCTGCGAAAAAATAGCTGACGCGATGGACTATGCCCAAGATGATGTACGAAGGTTGCAAGGCGCAGTAGATTTCATTCTAAATTATCGTATGGACAAGTTTGGACATACTGCAATCGAACTTGAGACGCTGATAACAGCGCTTGTGCGTCATTTTAAAGATGATTCCATAGCAAAACAAGCAATTGAGCTTGCATTGGGAACAGGTGCGTTACAGGAAACTCCAGAGGGTCTGTTACAGTCGCGTCCGTGTGCGTATGCAGAAGCGATGCTTGAAAAGCGTTTTGTTACTATGATCAAGCATGGCGCTGACAACACTTTTGGCAAAGACTGTCTGATCAAGCCGAGCAAGTATACGCGATGGCTGAGAAGCCAAATCCAAAGAGCAGGTCAAATAACAAGATCCAATTAACTGATGAGCAAAAAAGCGCGATACAGTTCCCGTTTCAGCAACAGCTTTCTATTATCACTGGGGGCGCTGGAACGGGCAAAACGACAGTCATTTCTAGTGTGGTGAGACTCGCGCAAGCACTCAATATTCAAGTATTTCAGATGGCACTGAGCGGTCAAGCTGCTGCTGTCATGCGAAACTATAATGAAGATCATAATATCGATTGCGACTCTCGCACGATTCATTATTATGTGATCCCGTTTGAAGTCGCTGATGAGGCAATTGAAGAAGACAAAGCTTATCGCGAACCTGATGAATTTCCCTCAGATTGCCTGATCATCATTGATGAGACCTCGATGGTCGATCTCTCGCTGATGAATCGTTTACTATGCCGCTTGCCCGAAAGCGCCAGAATTATGATGGTCGGTGATCCCAATCAAATTCCACCGATAGGTGCTGGCTTGGTGTTTCATTTGTTATGCGATAGCAAGCATGTGCCAATCGCTAAATTGACAAAACCACACCGTAGCGCTGCTGAAACTGGATTACCATCTGCTGCGGACTGCGTAAGCAAAGGTATTGCGCCAAAGTTGCCTACCTTTGACCTGACTGCACCAACGCCAGATCACGGTGTCTTTTTTCTACCGACTCGCATAAATAGAAGTGATCCACATTCCTTGGCTAAGGTCATCTTTCACGTTGCTAGTAAGCTTGGCTTAGCTAAAACGCAAGTGATCACAACGCATCGTAAAAGTACAAACGCCTTCGGACCGATAGTTCAATCTATCCATCATATCAACAGCTATTTTCAGTCGCAGCTAACAACAGACAAAGCTACGGAAATAAAGGCGTGGGGGTTGAATGAGGGTGATCCTGTTATTGTCAGAAAAAACGTGACAGATGTAGGAGGAAACGGCTTTGATTTGTTCAACGGCAGTCTCGGTAAATTGGTATCTGCAACTGATGCTTACTCCTTCAAATTTGGTGATGAAGAACGAGTGCTTGATAACGACGATATAGCCAAACTTGGTATTATGCTCGGCTATGCATTAACTGTTCATTCGTTTCAGGGGAGCGCATCGGAATGCGTTGTTATTGCTGTAACTAAGTCAAATCTATTAGAGCGCAGCTTGTTGTACACAGCACTGACTCGCGCTAAAAAGACCGTGGTCTTCGTTGGTGATCAGAAAGCATTTTATGAGGCGATTGAAGCCCCTCCCAAGTGGCAAACAATCCAGACTGGCTTTAGTGTTGATCGAAGCTTTGATAAGCTCGAAGAATATTCAATTTGTAACCATTAATAAAACAATTAAAGAGCAATAGAATGCTCTCACGCTAAAGCGTGAAGGATACAAACATAATGCGCGTAGCGCATGCAGCGAAGCGGGATCGCTTTTAAAATGTATCAAAGCACTCTTCTATAGAACATGCGTGCTCAACAATCTAAAAAAGCCCAAGCAGCCATCGCGCCCTGCCAAACTTATCTTTCTTTAACTGCTACCAATTCGAAAAAAGCTATTGCAATGAATGTCGCAGACAACTATAACTCACCACATCAAATCTCCTCTGGTGAAGCTAGAGCTTTGCGATGCATCTATCTTTTTACTTTTCGTACGTATCTTGCGTACATTTTTGTGATTTCTCTGTGTGCTTCACAGCACATGTTTTATCGGCTCTTATCCGTTGTAATAAGTGTAAATATGTGAAGGTGTCATAAATATTGAGAATCGCGTCAGTAAATGAGATTGACCTCTTATGTTCATTGTTACCACAAAGAACGACCGCATACATTAGCTTATAACACTCAAAATCAAGTCCCCTATCGAACTGAAAGCAGGCAAAAATATCTTGTAGGTCTAGCTATTCTAAAGTAATAACATTTCAGGTTAATGTCTCTAATACTGTTGAAGTAGCCAAATCCTACATTTCTAGCTCTAAATCCTACATTTCTAGCTCTAAATCCGATATATTAAGTAATGGAAATTTATCTAACTTATTCATTTTGTTTGTAAAGGATTACTATGGCCCAGATTGTTCACATAAGTATTAAAAACTTCCGTGGAATAAAACATCTTGAAACGAATATTACTTCTGACTTTAACTGTTTAGTGGGAAGAGGCGATAGCTGTAAAACGACAATCCTTCATGCTATATCATCAGCTCTTTCTCCATCTTGGAATCTAAACTTTTCAGATTTAGATTTTTATAATTGCAATATAACAGAACCTTTCGAAATTTCTATTTCATTAATCGATGTACCTCAAGAACTTATTATTGAAAATAAATTTGGTCTATATATGCGAGGATTCAATAAAATTACCCACAAACTAGTGGATGATTTACTGATTGATGATGTAAATGGTGAATTACAGGAAGCCTTAACTATTAAGCTAATAGTTGATAGTACCTTAGAACCCCTTTGGTTTGTCACAAATGAGAGGGAACATGAGGATAAGCAAATATCCGCAAATGATAGAGCCAGATTTAATTGTTATATGGTTTCGGATTATGTTGATAAACATTTTTCATGGAATAAAGGAAACCCTCTGTATGCCTTATTAAAAAACAACTCACCACAAGAAGAAACCTCTAGTAAAAATATAGCAATTGATGCATTGCGACATGCGAAAACTAAAATAAATGAACATGACTTTGAAGAGTTAAGCTATACGATTGAGCAAATTAAAAGAGAAGCTGCTTCAATTGGTTTAGATTTAAAAAATACCAATACAACAATTGATTTTAAGGAACTTCTTTCAAAAGAAGGACGTTTATCACTACATGATTATCAAGTACCGTTTAGGCTGAAAGGGAAAGGCTCTAAACGTTTAGCTTCAATAGCAATTCAATCAGCATTAACTAAATCAGGTGGAATCATGTTAATTGATGAAATTGAACAAGGACTAGAACCCGATAGAATAAAATTATTAAGTCGAGTTTTGAAAGACGAAAATCATGGGCAAATATTCATGACAACACACTCTCGTGATGTCATTACGGAATTGGATTCAACCGACTTAATTATTGTACATCACAATCGTAGTAACAGTGATATTAGAATAAATAAATTTGAACAGAAAATAGAGAACCTTCAAAAGTGTGTAAGGGCTTGTCCAGAAGCATTTTTTGCTAAAAAAATTATAGTCTGTGAAGGAGCTACTGAAGTTGGCATTTGTAGAGCCTTTGATCAATATCGACAACGAGTAGAAGGTAAGCCTCCATTGTCATTTGTTGACTGTGCGTATGTAGATGGCTCAGGAAGCGAATTAGACTCACGAGCAGTGCAATTGAATGAAGCAGATTTTAGAGTAGCTATTCTATGTGATTCAGATCATATAGGTTTGAACTCTAAAAAGTCTTATTTAAAAGAAGAAGGTATCAGAATATTTGATTGCGAGATTAATAATGATATTGAAACACAAATATTTTTAGATCTACCTTGGTTAGGAATTAATGAACTTATTGACTATGTAGTTAAGGCTAACGGTTGGAATGAGCAAATAATAAAATCAAAAGTACAAAAATATTATGAGGGAAAATTCCCTGAAAATTGGCTAGAAAGCAATACTAGGGAAATGAGAATAGCTATAGCAAACGCATCAACAAATAAGTTAACAGTTGAAGATAAAGAAAATAAGCGGAGTAAAAATAAGCCAGATTGGTTTAAGAGAATGGATCATGGCGAGCATTTAGGAAGGATAATTTTTAAGTATATGCCTGAGTTAAATTTGAATGTCACGGGTATGATTTTTAATGATTTGAGTTCATGGATTGACGATTAAATGGATGCACAAGAGTTCATTGAACATAAAAAAGTATTTAGAATCGCTCCTGCGGGATATGGAAAAACATATTCTATTGTTGAAGCACTAAAATATACTCAAGGCAGACAGTTGATACTTACACACACCCATGCAGGTGTTTCATCAATTAAAGAAAAAATAAAAAAATCTAAAGTTGAATCTAGTAAATATAAAGTAGAAACAATCAGCAGCTTTGCTCAAAAATACGCTAATTCATTTTTTGTGGGAGAAGATAAACCCTCTGAAGATAAACCTAAAATTTACCATCCTTTTGTTGTCAATTTCACAATTGAATTATTTAAAGATAGCTTAGTTAGCAAAGTTTTTACTTCTACCTATTCTGGTTTGTTTGTTGACGAATACCAAGACTGCACTCAAGATCAACATAACATGATAATGACATTATCAAACTTAGTACCGACTAGAATATTAGGAGACCCTCTTCAAGGAATTTTTGAAGAAATTAATAAAAGTAAAATCGACTTCCCTCAAGATTTATTGAACAATGACTTTATTGAGGCTCCTAGTCTTTCTATACCTAACCGCTGGTTGCACAATGATAATAATAAAGAACTCGGAAATAAATTTATCAAGATTAGAGATGACCTCGAAAAGAAACAACCTATATACTTAGATGATTTACAATGTAGTGGAGTTAAGATTTTAGAAATTGATAAAAAAATTTCTGATAACGAACGAATAAAGTTTTTTAGTGCAAAAATTAACAGTTTGTTGAGTAACCAAGTATTTAAAAGCCTTTTAATTATCATCCCCGAAGGTGATGAGGGAAAAGGAAGTATTCATCAAAGAGCTATTTTCAAGTCCAGAATTGATCACGGTAATAAACTTACATTAATTGAAGCTATAGACCATAATAGTTTTTATTCTATTTCTAAGTCACTTGACCTAATGGTATTGGGAAGCAAACCAATGAAATACCTGAAAGAAGAAATATTAGAAAAAATATTTAACGTTACTATTGTTAATGATTGGTTCAATGTGAATGGAGTAAAGAGTAAGAAAGGTGATAACCTTAAAAAAGGTCAGTATTTAGATTCCGTTATTACTGAACTTTTAGAAGATATCTGCCTAGAAAAAATATTGAATGTACTCACCATCCTTAATAAAAAGTATAAATTTAAAGGTAAAAGACCAAGTTTATACTATGAAATATTGAAGGCTTTAAAAATTGCCATCCATAATGGCTCAAGTGCCTTTGATGCAATGATTGAGCAGAGAAATACGGTAAGGCGTATGGGTAGAAAGATAAACGGGCAATGTATTGGTACAACATTGCTTACCAAAGGTTTAGAGTTTGATAATGTTGTTATAATAAATGCCCATGAATTTACATGTCCGAAGCACCTATATGTGGCATTGACTCGTAGTTGTAGACGCTTATTCATCTTTAGTGAAAAAAAGATACTCACACCCTACAAATTAATATAGTTTTAATGATCAGCTAAACTACAAAATTAGCCATGTTAAACTTTATATATTACATGAAATAAAGTTCCTGTTTTGGCAAAAGTTAGCTTTGTCAAATCGCCTATAGTGACTGCTATTGAGCAACAGCGGAAATTTGAATTTAGCAGTAAATCACTTCCGCTTAGCGTACCAAGGGAACATTAGCAGTAGGTCATTATTACTACCAATATTTAAACGCCTAACATTAATCTCCTCAATAATTCATTACCGAAGCATTGGCCCTAATATTATGTTCTCGAAGACCATACCTACCTATAACGGCTCTACATGAAGCTTCTATAAATATATCGATTCCTGGACCAGGCATATCAGGTTCCTTCCTATGTGAACCACTTGCAGAGCCATTTAGCTTAACAATAAATACTTCGTTATCCTCATCATATCCGTAATCACCTAAAATAATTTCATCAACTTCTTCAAAGTAAGCGTTGGCATCTGCCATACCTCCTGACAGCCCTTCGTTTTGTAATAGGTCCGAACTTGTACAATCAATTTCTTCCCGGATATCTTCAGCTAAAGTTTCTGGGTAAATTAGCTTATATGGGAGACCATCAAACACCATTTCTAAATGACCAATCAGCCATTCACTGTCAAAAGATTCAATATCTTCTTCGTCTAATATATCTGAGAACTCAGACGTTAATCGATCTGAATCTAGGAGCACATACTCCATCGATTCTAAATTTTCATTAGTAAAATTTTTATCCCTTAGCAGAGAATTGAAGTCTGAATAGCCAAAAAGTATGGCAAAAGAGCTTGTCAAAATACTAAGAGGAATCACTACATCATCACTTTTTGCACTTTCCGAAAGTAGTTCAATGAATAAATATGCTGAAGGGAACCTATGCGAAGCTAGTTCAGCCTTCTGTTTTTCTGTACTAATGGCTAAAGTTCTTTGTTCCGTTGCCGCTTGGGTTTTACGCTTTTTCAAGTCTATTTCAGCAGCATTTGCTTTAGCTTCAGATTCGGTTTGTTCATTTCTTGCTATCTGTGCATTAGCTCTACTTAATTCAGCTTTAGCTTTAGATTCAGCTTGTAGGTTTTTTGCAGTTTCGGCGTTTGCTCTACTTTGTTCAGCTTCACTTTTTTCTTTATCTATATCAATTTCTAGCTCTTTGGTTAAGAATTCATTATTGGGATTGGCTCTTAAGCGTGCTTTATTTAACTCTTTTTGTTTAATAGCTTTATTTAAATCCAAATCAACAGTGTGATCATGTCTACTTATGTGGATAGGTCTAAGCTTTACTTCTATTTTGTGAGCTAATGCTGGCAAAAAGAAAATGTAAATAATCGTCAATGTAACAGGTAGTATAAATAAAGATGGATTAGTCAATATGAGTGAAGGTTCATTTAGAACCCCTACGTCTAGGGATATATTATTAACTCTTACCTCTAGTTTTTCTGTACCAAAAAACAGTAGTAGCAATATGCTCCAATTGGACAAAGCCCATGAAACAACAAATGCTCCAATAATGGGGTCATTAATCCTAGTTTTTATATTCCCTTTTATAGAAGCCCATATATCATCTAACACTTGCATCTTAATCTCTTCAATTTGTAATCATTAATAAGTATTACTGATATCAGTAATACTCTTCTATTTTCCTTATAAAACATCGCAGGGGGGCATTGAATAAGGTATGTATATCCGGTCATTTCTGGAGGGATTTAGAAATCACTTATTACATTATTAATTAGTAATTCCTTTCTGAGAAAGTAGCGCTAGCCCCTCTACTGGATCTAAATTCAAAGCCTCACAATATTGTATATATTCATGAATATTTAATTTTCTTTGGGCTGTTTCAATTTTACTAATGAATTGAAAAGGTTCATCTATCAGTAGTGCGAGATCCCTTACAGATAGACCTTTAGCTAATCTCCCTTGCTTTAACCAATTTATTAAATCTTGGTATTTTTCTGTATTTATTGACTTTATCATTGTCCCTATATTAGTGACATGTTATCTTGTCACCAAATTGGGGACGGGTTAATAAATAGAAGTATATATTTTATATCAAAATAAATACGGTTAATTGAGGTGAATTTATGGAAAGAACATACTTAGATGACGGGGTTTTGATATCTGTTTTATCAAATTCAAGCACTGATAAAGGTCGTGAAGTAAAATTTCTAACGGGTAAAGTAATTAATGATCAAACAAATAAATTTAAAGTCGGAAGATTTGTTTTAACACAGGAATTGGAGCTGTGTGGTAAAGATGTGTTTCTAACCAAAGGCGGTGAGGTATTCGAAACTTCTAATTTTCCTAGTATGACGGAAATGGTTTGTGCAGAATTTTTGCTGATGAGGATAAACTCTTTTGAGTTAGAGCAAATTTTAGCAATGCGAAAATGTACGGACAATGCACAGTTAATTTCGGCTTTTGATAATTAGAATACATTATGAAAACACTTTTAAAAGAAGCTACGATTGTTGTAAATTTGAAGTTTAACTGTATTGGTTCAACAAAACAGTGTAATGATATAAATTTGAAAAAAACTCCAAAAGGTAGCATTCATATCTAATTTCGTATTAGGTTTCTTAATTTTATCTCACCAATTTACGTAGGTGTGGATAAAGTATATAACACCCACTTATGCTTTGTGATCGCGACAGATTACTGGCATATTCACAAAACAAATAAGCCTCAAGAACGATAACGAAAAAATTTATAAGCTTATTAATAGCAACTTTATTAACTACACCAACCCTAGCGGCTAACCAAGAAATACAATCATTTAGCAAAGCTAAAAAATCTTAGAAAATAAGGTTTACAACAATCACCGTATAACACTTTATTGTAGTGCGACATTTAATGCTAAGAAAAAAGTAACGCCCCCTAAGGGGTTTAGTACGACTAAATACCTTAAATGCTCTAAGAAAATAGAGTGGGAACATGTAGTCCCTGCGGAGAACTTTGGCAGAACATTCAGCGAGTGGCGTGATGGTAATAAGCAATGTATCAATAGTAAAGGTAAATCATTTAAAGGTAGAAAGTGTGCTGAGAAAATAAACTTAGAATATCGATACATGCAATCCGATATGTTTAACCTTTACCCAGCAATCGGTGCTGTGAACGCCTTAAGGAGTAACTACAACTTTACCATGCTACCTGCTGCTAAAAGTGACTTTGGTAGCTGCGAAATGAAAATTGATAACCGTAAAGCTGAGCCGCCTGAAATTGCAAGAGGTCAAATAGCTCGGACTTATCTGTACATGGAAGGTACTTATAAACGATATAGTATGAGTAAATCACAGCTCTAGCTAATGAATGCTTGGAATAATATGTATCCTGTAAATGCGTGGGAGTGCGCTAGAGCGAAGAAGATTACCAGCTTACAAAATAGTGAGAACAATGTCGTGAAGAGTAGATGTGAAGCTGGTGGTCTTTGGTAGTCGTGTATATATCACTTGAGCTAATTAGAGCAGAAGGTTGCACTTTTTTAGACTGTGTAGTGGTATTAGATGACATGTCTCGATGGTGCCATTGCTGACACTAGCAATTAATCTTTTTCCTTATATTTTCTAATGAATAAATCATGTGTGTTACTGATACTTCTCAGTAATACACGCCGACCAGTAAGAATTTTTATTTAAGTATTTGAAAATATTACTATTAAAGTGTTGTTTCTATCAGGTTATTACTGATACGTCTCTGTAATAACCTGAGCTGCCCATAAAAAATAGCTATAACAATATAATAAGACTTTGAAATTAAAGAATATTGAGTTACTTTATTCAACAATCAAGTAGATGGGAGTTACTGATGCGTCTACATAATAAGCTGTTGAACTAAACCGCTTCGCGGGGAGTGCCAGCTCCCTGATATTTCTCTGCATGCCAACCACACTTAACTTGCTACATCACCCTTTTTTGGAGGCAAGTTATGACACCACTTAGACAGCAGTTAC